>Ga0099797_100030_pt1 | contig 72067 bp, 30 predicted proteins | sample Uncmet_Sort48C_1_FD_89871 | JGI IMG/M metagenome (GOLD analysis project Ga0099797, IMG submission 89871) | Marine eukaryotic communities from CALCOFI LINE 67, Pacific Ocean - C012_Sort48C_1 | ecosystem: Environmental > Aquatic > Marine > Oceanic | place: Pacific Ocean: Monterey Bay | collected...
CTCCGAACAATATCATTGCCAAAAATATAATTTAAAACCGCAAATGTATTAAAACGATTTGGAATATTTTTTAACATTAATGAACATGAATCATTCTGTGTGCGAATTGTTTGTGACACATTAGTGTTAGTGAAGTTGTTCTCATCTGGTGTTGGCTGGTTGGTGGTTGGTGGTGGTAGTGGCGGTGGTAGTGGTGCTGCTGTTGGAGGTTGTTGTTGCATGACCATGCTGTTGTTGATATAATTATAGCTCACATTGGTTTTGCGATCACGACCGTTGGATATATTTTTTTCGCCATATGGTAATTTGGTAGAATCATATATCTTTTCGTTTTTAATAGTATGATCTTCTTCGATATTACTATTAGAATTATGGTCATGAGTTATCATGCCACCACCATGACCGTGGCTGCTCAAATTTCGTGAACACTGCTGTTGTGGGATGCCCCTCTGAAATTGCTGAACCTCTTCAGTAACATTTTGAAGATCACGGCTTTGTAACTCCGACCGCGTTAGCGAAGAAGACGATGGGAGCTGATTTAATAATAGTAACTCCTCATCGGAACGGAAGTTCTGACGACAACGAACATTTTTACCATGACTTTTGTTTGCAGCCGCGGACTTGTGGAAATGGTTGTTTGACACATAATCCGCGAGACGGCGCGGCGGTGGCACATGTGTATCGCCCCTTTTTGAACTTTTATCATGCGTTAACACTGCCGGTAAATTTGTTGGTCGTGCCTTATTATTGCAGATATTTCTGACATGACCACGTTGATCATCAGTGCCTTGAATGTTGCAGCCCTTGTGGTTGTAGTTGAAACGTTTCATGTTGTTCTTTTCATCATCGCGATCATCACGATCATGTTGTTCGAGGATGCAGTTCTCATGAAAAGAAACTTTTCTTCTTATCGCTTTTGTTGGCATTGTTTTTTTGTGTGTGTGCACGTCGTCGTTGTCCTGACAGTCCTGTTTTTCGTGAAAAGCAAAATCATCATGTCGACTATTATTACCTCCTAAACGTTTTGCTTGGCTATGGCTATTGACATCATGTGACACGTCATGATCTATTAACATTTTTTGTTGAAACTGCTGACCTTCCTGTAACTGAACACCTTCACGTTCTTCTGTTAGTTCCGTAATTCTATTAATAAGAGCATCCAAAAAACTTCCATCTCTTAAATCAATTATTCTTCCATCCCATTCAACGATTTCTTTGCTTTTGTGAATTTCTCTGCAACTGCTCAGACTGGCGGGTAGTTGTTGTTGCTCAGCTGCTGCTGCTGCTGCTGTTGTTGTTTTTACACTGCTGTTTATGTTTTGTTGGTTTTGCTGTTGTGTTACTACGTTTATAGTGAAATTATTGTTGTTGTTATGTTTGAGCTCCGAGTCCTCAGCTCACAGCTCAGCTCGCAGTGATGAAAGGGAAAGCCGGGATATAGATCCTGATCCGAACACTGTTGGGGAAGATATCAACAATAAGAGAACAAGGGATTTAATAAAACTAGTAAATCCAGCATCTATAACTGCATTCACTAAATATAATTGGGTAAATTGTGCTGTTGACGTAGCGGAAACTCGCACTATAGATGATTTGCATATTTTGACTACGAAAGAATTGCAAAAGGATCATCAAAAGGTATATAGATTATTGCAGAAGGATAAATTTTCATTTCATTTGTTGATTGAATTATTCATTGGTCACAGTTAGTAAATTGGGAAATGGGTGTATTAAAATCTGTAAATTTGTAATACCATGATACCAGCGAAAAAATTGTTACATCAAAATTTCATATCAAATGAATCTTAATTGACACTACTGCTACACAGGTTCGGAGGACGTTTTCTTGGCGTGCGATTATCAATAGCAAAAGTGTTATCAATATAGCACCACGCGATAATGTACATGAAAATGGCGAAAATCATCTAAGTGGCCCTTGGGATGATATTTTTTTGGAGCATGATGATCACCACCACGCGGCGGAATTTCACAATAATGGAGCTCCAGGTTCGCATCGAGGAACTACTTCACAACGATCACATCGTGAAAACAGTGATGCGAACAGTACTACTGCAACGTGGATGCGTGTTCTTGGTCATAAACTTGATCCCATAGTAGCGCAGTTTATTGATTTTTATCACCAACCTCAAAATGCCAAAGGAATTAATTTAGGATATGCCTTTATGCATTTTCGGGAGGAGAAAATTGCTACTAGGTTCATTGAATTAATGAACGATCAGGGTGTTATAGGTCGGAGTAAAAAAAAATTACAAATTATGCGTGCACATATGCAAGAAGAAAACCCGAATTTAGCAGATAGAAATCATGGTATTTTTCGTAGTATATTGTGAGCTGTGTTAAGGTCGGCGGTCAGCCATAATACTATATTGTTGCAACTTTGTGATATTAATATGTGTAAAACTATATTCTTAGCTGGGACATAGAATTATTATTTCTAATTTTCCATGGAAGAAGTGCATGATCAAATATAATTACTAAACAAAAACATATATAGGTATCGCAAACGAATTACGAAAAAGATATCGAACTACATATTGGTTTGACAGGGAGTTATTCAGTAGTTTTTTGACTCCGGGACGATTGCCATTGCAGCAAGTTGGTGGTGAATTTTCAGGCAACTTAACAGGACCATTAACAGATATTAATTATAATAGTATTAACTCTAATAATCGAACCATTGGCATTGCAGACGAATACGAGTCTTGGAGGGGGGGTGTTGAAAACGTAAACCGGGTAGCAGCAGTAGCAGCAGCAGCAGCAGAGACAGTTACATCTGTTCGTAGTACTCAACATCAGACTTTCACTGAAAACAAAGTTAATGAAGTGGTAAGTCGTGTGACACGTTGTTTACAACCAGATGTTCTTCATGATATCTTACGAGAGATTGAACAGCTTGAAAATAGTTTATATAATATAGATCATGCCCGGCGGGATCATCGTGATGATAATCATGGTGGTATGAAACCTGGTTACTATACAAAACCTCCTGGGCCTCATCATAAAAAGGAAGATGATCAATTCGCATATGTAAAAAAAGTCGAATATGTTGAGACTGTTTTGCGTCGTGTTGTTTTACGTATTTTGGATCAACGGGATGGGATGATTTCGACGATCGGAAATAAGATCAATTCAGGAGATGACATTGCGGATAACCGTTTATCTATCTATAATGATCAGCAGGTTTGCTCACAGCAGGAGCAGGAACAACGGCGAGTGTTGTTGAGTAGTAGACTATTCAGTCAGCGGCAGCAGCAAATAGGAAAGGAGAACCAGCAGCCAATTGTTAACAATAATTATAGCAGTAATTACGGTTTGCAGTTGCGTCATGGTAATGAAAATTTTCCGGGCAAAGAGAATTGTAGTAGTAATTCCGCGTATAGTAGTTTTGGGGCAGTTCTTGATCGGGATAGTTGTGGGACCAGCAGCGCAAATTTACATGATGAAAAAAGTCGTCGCGACAAAAACAGCACTATTATTGCCAACAGTACTAACAACAACATTGCAACAGGTCATTATCGTCATCGTTTTGCCAACAACAGCACCAGACAATCGTCACGAAACTCTCAAAACTCTTTTTTTCCAACGCGGTGATAGTAACTTTTGAAAATTTATTGAGATTCGAAGAAAACTTGCAAAAAAAGCCGGAAGGAGTTGAATGTTTTTGAAATTATGGTTCGTTCGGAAATAGAAAAGTATCAGCAGGGCCGCAGGAAAGTTTGTTTTTAATTCTCTATTAGTTCCAGTTTGTTTAGTCTATACTAGAAGTTGTTTTTGTGTGTTTTATTATTAATAGAAGAGGTTTTTGTAGTATGTTACTAGTAGTTGTCACAAATCTCATGTTGCCGTAGTATATGATCAAACGAAATATAGTTAATATGTTTTTGAATGTGTCTCTGTTTTGTTTTGTGTCTGTATGCATATTTGTGTGTCTTTTGTTTTGTTAAGTTCGTTAGGATCATCAGTTGTCGATTATTGATAACAAATATCAGATTCTGCATGGTTTTTTTCTGATGAGTCTATTCTGATCATGAATCTGATGGTAGATCTATTCTGATTGATTTGATGTTCCTGTTGGGGATTGGTGTTGGACAGAACATCTGTTGAAGAACATCCGGATCCGTTGGAGAACATCCGTTGGAGGGCTCTGGGTCCAGCGTGTATCTGGGGTTCTGAGCAGTTCTGTGATGAGTGTTATAATTTTGAAGTGTATCAGGTTGGTATGTTGGTTAAATAATTTGGTTGATCATTATATTCGGTCGGTTGAAATTTGAATTGTTAATGATTGTTTGATGTTCGATGTATTAGGATTGATATGTTTTTATGATTTGATATAATGCGGTTGTACATCAATCCGGTCTTGGGAGAATTGCATTATAGCATGTTATTAGCGTAAAATGAAATCGAAAAAATGTTCCAATATGAATACATTGAAGCCGTATTCTTGCCGGATGCATTGATGAATGACTCATTTTTAAGTTAGATAATTCTGTTAAAGCGTATCTAATGTGGATCGAGTTTTTCCACCAGTAGTTAAGTAGTAGGGTGCCACGACGGCCATGACTCTGTCCACAAGAAGATTAAATGAGTTTTTAAATATTCACTGTGCCAGTGGCAGTCATGAATTCGCAGAGAGATCATTATAGTAGTTGAACGTGAAAACGAAGATTTTTTCATCTGATTCGTTTATGGCGGGACCGGTCCGTGACGCCGTGATCTGTCCGGGGTTGATCCGTCAGAATCAGGTTGAAAGAACATCTCTATCAAACAAACAGCATTTATTATATTAGTATTGGTTTTGAAGCCGATTCTCTCGAATTATAGATGGTTACTAGGATATGATTCAATATGGTTACCCAACGAGCAACATTAAGGTTAAAGAAACGCATGGCGAAATTGCACGTCGTCCAGCCCCGGGATGGGTATATCCGTTCCATTATGACATTATTGTTTCAACGTGATTTTCATTGTCTTTTGACTCTTGAGAGAGTATTACCCTGTGTTGCAAAAAAACAACGATTAGATTGACGTAAGTGAGTCACGATGACATTACTGCATAATGCTACCCAGTCAGAATCGATGATATAGATATTAGAAGATCAACGAACGCAGCCAGAAAAATCCCAACTCTCGTGAACAACGTCTAAAAATAGTATGATAGTGCATGCAATATAGTTTGTCTTTTCCGAATGAATGATTTTATTATATAGGATAGCTGAATGATTCGCCATTGAAGTTTTTGTATGTGATCTAGATGAATTTATTACGAAGTGTTTGTGTGAGCATAGTTGTATAGCTACATAGTTTGTATATTATTAAGCAACAATTATGTGGTAGCAACTTAGAAAAGAAACAGAAGAAACTGTATGTTGGAAGCAAAAAAAGCATATGGTCGTTGATACTGCACATACATCATTGATTCGTATAGAGAGCAATATTGGCAAAATTGTTTTCATTGAACAAGTTTATGATGATTCTACTATTAAATTCATTGCAATTTGGTTACATGTAGAATTATATTTTTGATTCAGAATCTGAAATTTTCAGAGTCCCTGACAGTCCCGCGTTCTTGTTTTGAGTTAATAAAGGAAAAAAAACGGGTTGTGTTTGAGTTTTTGTTGGTTGGTGGTCGTAATACTGGCATTATCGTGATGATGTGTGAATAGTGAGTGCGTGGCATACGGCCGTAAGTTGTTTGAACCAGGCGGAAGTGTGTGTGATGATATGTGTTGGTGTGTATTGAAACAAACACGAGGCTAAACGAAAGAATTTGTGCAGTTAGTATATCTCGCAGAGAATTTTTTGAGGTAATCGCCGAGGGTCATTAAGCATTCAGATTGTTTCATGATTTTCACATTGTCAAATTTTTCATAGTCCTAATTGAGTCAATGTCTTTACCTGAGTGATGTTGTTTAAGTTTAACCCTGTTGTGAATTATTGTAAGAATAACACGCAGATTAATTTACAACAATTCGTAAAAAAACTGCATGTCAGATTATGAATGTGATTATGACCACTAGATAGAATATGGTTCGGCTAACTGTTCAGTTTTCGGTTCGAAAATTTCTATGGAGTTTCCCAGGCTCTGTTTTTATCACATCATTATTCTTGTCACTGTCACAGGATGTAAGTAATTTGATTCGTTACGATTCTTTACATGTGATCAGCAAATTTGTCAGAAGTGGTCATCATCATGATAAGTTAGTATTTTCTTCGGATGGTGGTGATGGTGGTTCTAGGATACGTGATAGTATTGGTGGTATAATTCCAGATAGTAACAAATTTGAAGATCATGATGCGGATGTTGACAATAGTGTGAGAAAAGGTTCTGTTTCATTCCCCATTGATGCGCACGGACATGATATACAAACTGGAAGAAGCATTATTTCAAAACATGACAACAACAGTTTCAATCACGACGTGACAAACACTGAACTTGAAATTGAAAAAAAAGAAAATAAATTAATATCGACAGAAAACAAATCGACAATATCAACAATTACACAATTGTCGAATGGGAATACTGCAGGTAATCATGGGCAAAAATCAGCTATCACACCAAGTGATGATTCGTCAACAATCGTCACTCATCAAACACCGTTGCATATCCGGCGGTCGTCTTCACAAGCATTCTCCAATTCATCATTCGTCCACAAATTCACCGCGGTAGTTGGTGGTTCTTCTTACAGGAGCAGTACTTCTAGCAAAAGAAGCAGTAGCATTACAAGAGACAGAAGATCCTCCACGAACGCAGCAGTTTCCACAACGGAAACAGTAACAACAACAAAATTTTGTCAAAAATGGCTCTACAGTACCAAAATCGAATGTGATGACGGCACTGCTTTACCTGCGTTTCCTACTGGTATCACACCAGAACCAGGTTTTAGCGGTTGTTGTCCTGATACTGACACCAATACATTCGGATGTCCATCAACCTGTACCGGTGAACGGGATAACAAATGGGTTGATAACGCTGACAAATCCGATTACATAAAAATCTGCAAATGTCAAGGTTGTCCTCCTAAAAGAAAACTTACTTTCCCCACCCCACATGAGCAGTACACAAAAGCTCATAATTATTTTCGTTGTTTGCATTATGGACCGGATATGCAGTATCAATTTGTTTTTGATCAAAAGGTAGAAGATAACGCTAGGAAGGGTCCATTGGAACAAAGTTGTATGAGAAAGACACTGTCACATGCAGTAAATCCAGAGAGTTTTAAAGCAGGTTCTTGACATTATGTCTTATTCTACCATACTTCCTTTCGAAGAAAGGATCGGCAACTATTTTATCATTATCCACTAACCAATTAACAACAGTACTGAGATAATTGTTTACAGAGACTTTTCCTTCACCCAATAAGACTTCTGCAAAGTCGGTCACGTCGTTTATCGTTGCTCGATTAGAACATCCCATCTCTTCAGCATAAGATTGCCATTTGTTGAGATGACTAACATTATAGCTTGGCGCTAGTTTGACTCTCTTGGCATTACGGTAATGATTTGATTTACTCATCCTGACAGCCTTATAACAAAATTAACAACTTAGACTTATTGTTTTACACCAGGACTAATTTGGAAGATTGATCATGCAAATCCATCGAGAATGAGCGCTTACACCAATAATCAACTATCAGATTACATCGTCACACCACCAATTAAATCACACTTTTTGTATTTGATCTCTGACACACTCAGAACATCTAGATCAACTACGCTCACTATTTCGCACCTCAACGTTTTTTATATGAACACTTTTTCGTCACATCTTAACAACTGCAACAATCATTGCACCTGCATCGCATCACCAACTTCATGTCAACAACAAAAAAATTTTTCAACTGCAACAAACAACATCAACAACACATCACATCACATCTATGGTGTCTTTAGGGCCTTTCCAACACCGGTCCAACAACTGTCATCACAACGAAACGAGCCAACGCTCGGAGATTATTTAGAATCATCGAAGATGTTACGTAAGACACTGTCACATGCAGTAAATCCAGAGAGTTTTAAAGCAGGTTTAGTGACTGATGAAAATGGTAATGGAAAGTCCTATTCTTTCAATCCACCTTCTGGTGAGAATCTTCATCAGGGGCGGCATAATTGGGAAGATACTGTGTGGGATTGGTACGATGAAATACGAACAGCAAATCGAGGAAACGGATATCAAGCTGGGACGTGTTCTTGGCCAGCTGCAGATAAAGTTGAACATGAGAAATTCTATAAAGGACAGTATGTGAATGCGAAGGGAATTACTTGGACAAATTCTGTGGGGCATTATACAGCTATGATATGGAAAGAGACGAAAAAAATTGGTTGTGCAAAGAGAAGATGTTGGTTGAAAGGAGCTAATCAACTGGTATATACATGTCAATATGCTGATGAACCACCGAATCTTGGTTGGAAAGAAGATTGTATTGAAAATGTACCACAGAATAATGCAGAAGTGTATTCGAAAGAAGAATGTTGTAATTTTGTTTATGGACCTGCTTTGCCTGATCCTGTTGATCCGGAGTTGACAACTACGCCTGATCCTACAACTACACCTGATCCTGTTACTACATCTTCTACAACTACATCCAGTACTGCTGTTGCTGAAGCTCCAACTACCACAGCAGCGGTAACAGACGCTCCTGTGGTTACCACAACAAAAATAGCAGACGCTGCCATCACAACTACTACTTCAAAACCCCGCCCTACGGCCACCACGACCACAGCTGCTTCAAATTCAAAACCCCGCCCTACGGCAGCTGTTCCAAATTCAAAACCGCATGGTCCTGTACCACCATGTCCTTTACCAGGACTCTACGAAGGTATTAAAGACGGATTACCTGGTTTGGGCATATCTGTAGATCATGGTGTGACGCGACTTCCTGATTTGTATAGGGCTGACGATCCCGCTCTTAATACTGCGACTAATTATTGTCGGAATCTTGAAACTACTAGTGATGATGATGGTACTAGGTAGTAGTAAATTATACAGCAGCAACGAGGTTAGTTAGTAGTGTTGTTTTGAAAGTGTTTTGCTGTGGATTTCAACCAGAATTTTGATAGTTTATTAATTATTAAAAATAAATTTGCCGAACGTTCATAGTATAATTTTAATATTACGCCTCTTATTGCAGCTCTTGTGGAGGTGGCATTGAATCAGCGATAATCATCCCAGGCTATGATGTTTTTGGATCGTGGAGAGTGGACGCTTGTTGTGTGTCAGTCATCATGTTGAAATGGACTAGTATAGGTATATGAAGGCAGGTAGGATTGAAACTGAAGGCTGACATGGCGATTGAATGGTCTAATCATAGCATGCTGATGAGAATGGTCTGATATAGCGTTATAGTTATATTACACAAAATAAACTGTTGAGGAATCAGGATCGATTCATCCACAAAAAAAAATTTTCGAGTTAATTGATTTTTAGGAAAGCCTGAAAGTGAAATTTACATGATGTTGCTGTGGTTGTTTGTCGAGCAGTGTGGATTGTGAGTCTCGGCGAGGATTGTTTGCTAATTGGGAATCAGGATCATGGGGTTTTATGATGGGGTTTTGCTCGGGTGATATTCATAGTTCAAATACGTTGAATTTGTCGTTATGTCCAGAATTGTTCTATTATATATAGGTGATTCGAGTCGTTTTAATTATTTTCGTCGACAATGTTGATCAACGATTCATTTTCGACCACATCGTCTGTTTTATTAATACCGTGGTGTGAAGTAGTAGTTACAGGAAGTTAAAAATGTGAGAACATCGTGAGTCCGGGTGTGTGTGAGACGATCATGTGTGATGATCAATACGTGTGTGATTGTGGAATTTTAGATCAGTAACAGAAACTTATGAAGAATTGAACATCATAGCAATTCCCCAACGATTCCGAGCCATAGGCAATTATTTCGTTACTAATGGTGACTCAAACGAAAAATTTGATTTAGTAATGATGATAACAACATTGCATATAATCATGTTCTATATCCAGGGGCATGCTATATTCTTGCATATAATCATGTTCTATATCCAGGGGCATGCTATATTCTCGCAGTTAATAATATTCGCCCCGGCGAAAAGATTATCAGCTACTAGTATTAGTAGTAGAGACGTATCGTCGAGAACTATTGTCTCAACAGCTAATTCAGAATCGATTGAGAGGACTGCTGCTGGTATCGAATTAGGTCGCACAGCATGGCACGACGATGATGTTCCTCACGATGGCGTTGCTTCCTTACAGTTACACTACGACGACACAGAAGTTGAACAATTCAAAAAGAAGAATAGTTTTGTCGAGCGGCGGAGTGGCGTCGTTACCAAAGATGTTATCGTTACATCCCCTGATAGTGTTGGCGGTAGTGCTGATTCAAAAAAAAGAAGGACCAATAGTGGGAACAATAGTAACGGCAACACGACCCCTGGTGTAGTAATTGACATTCATGATCATGTAGATACACAATCATGGGCTAAAATTGTAAACAATTCCGTCGTAACAGCTTTTCCAAATAGTGATCAAATAAGAAAAAATTGGGTCAAGCAGTATATAGATTTGGATGGTGATGGTAAGTTGGATAAGGGTGATGATGGCGATATTGATGCCAATGATGGAAATCGCGATATTGACGATGATGGCAATGGTGAAAGTACTAAAAAGTCTGGAAAATTCAACAATAGAAAAACGGGAAATGAGCGAAACGGCGGAAGTACAAATTCAAATGGAAACGACCAAATTTCTGGGAATCGTAATGGCATGGTATCCAATCACCAGCAACAATCTCCATTCACGCCGCAGCATTCACAGCATGTATTAAATACATTTCCATGGACAACTTTTGATTTTCATGATGAAGGTAGTGATGATGACCACGATTATGGCAATGACTACGATCATGGGCATTTTATCGAAACTCAAAATATAATGCCTGGAAACCATTATACAGATCGTCATAGTAATACCGCCGCGAAGAGAACCACATCAAAGTCTATAGCGAAAGTCGTGCCGTCATCATCAGAGCAGTTACCAGGTCAATTCCCTCATCATGCCACTCATGAATCATTCATAGACGTCAATACAATGTCCCATATAATTGGCGACGCAAAAGGTATATCAAAGTTATCTAAATATAATGCTATGATGGATCAATTTAAAAATGTAACGAGTATGACTATGTCAAATGCACTTGCGAAAGCGGAGGATATTGTGGATCGAGCTACTGGTGGAAACGCCACCGGTGCAACTGCTGCAACACGAGCTACTTCACGAGCAGTAAAGGAAGGTCTTTCATCAATTTTGTTAGAATCGCCTTTAGGGCGGATGCATGCGGATACTGCACAGGTTTTGGCTGGATCATCATCATCAGCAGCTCCTAAGTCATCAGATACTATAATGTCCACTACTACGGCTGATCAAATTGGACATACTACTACGAGTTCACAAGATGTTAAGCTAAAACCAGTTCTTGGCAATGATTCACAGGAAAATGAAATAGCAGAGGATTTAAAACTATCAGTAAATGGAGCCGATTTACAAGAAAGACAACAAGAGCATCTATTAATGGTTCGGAATCAATGGCCATTCTCACCACCAATGTCGACACAGCAAATGAATTTGGTTACACAAAATTATTACACTACGACTTTGTCACCAATAGACATCACAGGTTGTTGGCGACCGATCGTTTTATTAAAAGAAGAGCAACCGGACTCGTCAAAATTGACTAGTAGTGAAAGAAGGGAAGTACAAGCGGCTTTACCACGAAAATTGAAACCAACAAAAGAAGATCGTAAGGATAAAGAGGTCGAATGGTTTGTAAAACAATGGAATACTGCGAGAAAAGTGAAAAAAACGAAATTAGAGAATGCCATTAAAAAAAATCATGAAAATTTAAGAACAGAGGGTATTGTGGTGCGTAGAGTGTTACCACAAGATTTGGTAATCACTGAGAACAGTTTTCAGCCTGGAGGTGGTGGTGCAGCTACCGGTGGTCACCGCGGCAATTATGACAATGTTGAGACAGTTTTGCAAACGTTTGGAGTTGATGTGTTAGGGGAGAAAAATATGAACGGTTACATGAGTAATAGTGAAACTCCAATTTTCACTGAAGTTCTCAGTGTAGACATGGGAGACGATGGGTCCATACAAAATAAAAATCACGCTAGACTACATGCTGCTGCTACTACTGCTGCAAAAAAACTATTGAACAATGACGAACTTGATATGTACGAACATCCTCCTCAAATAGTGCAGATTTTGCACCCAGATGATATGCGATGTGCTTATGTAAGTAATAGTGTAGCGACGATTGGAGGTGGAGCAGGTGGAGCAGCAAGAAATTTTGGTACGATTGGAACTGGAAGTGGTCCAGCAACGTCTACAACGCGGTGTATATTTATTGAGATTAATCTTGGAAAAAAAGATTTAACTGGTAATCCGATAGAAGATGATAATTTATTAGCTTCAGCAGTGGGTAGTTATGATTATTCTGGTGTTGAAGAGGGGGAGGATGAGGAGGAGGAGAAAAGGGGCACAGATACTACAGATACTATAAACGGAAGCAGATTAAACAGGAATGGATTAATTAAACCAAAAATTTATTGGATGAATTCAGTAAAAAGATTACACACGGGTCCTTATGCATGGAAAGTTTTTAAAAATTTATTAGAAGTAGAGAAGGAGATTTTTGGTGATGCATGGAGTTGGGAAAGTTCAAGGATGAATTGTGATATTTCAGGGGGCGGAGAAGTTGGGACGATTGACCGTGATGGAAGTTTACGTAAAGATTTAAACAGAGATGATACTGATATTCACACAACATTAGTATCAAATTTGGAAATGGTATAGTTCAACCATGACAAGTGAATGCATAACCGTATTAATGCATTGTGAATGGCTATATTTATTCATTTTGATAGTAGGTGGTTGGGTTATAATGTGGTAACATCAATTGTTGGACCGGTCAGCAAGGATGGGTCGTGTGTTGTTCATGAGTTTGGAGCAAAAAATTGTCACGCTCGATTCAGTTTGATTAGCAAAATATTTCTTTCTTGATCCAGCAGAGTTTCGCGTAATTTATCAGGCCACGTCTTCGAATTAATCATCAAACTCCATGTCAGAAGTTTTTGATCAGTTTGTTCCTTTTTTCAATCGAAAAAACGATTCGAATGAATTTCATTCATTCACGCGAATAAATTTTGATATTATACAATCAATATATATGCAGCGATAAATATTGAATATTGTTTCCATCATTATAGCGCAATTTTTGAGCCCTATTATAGATTTTTGTAGTTCCACATCGTACATAGTTCGGTGTCTTTTTTTTTTTTTTCTGTATTTTTGTAGGAAGAAAATTAGAAATCAATCCATCAATTTCATCACATAATAACATTCTAAATTAAATTAACAGCCTGATCAAAAAACTATGTTCTCAGCAGCGATGAAAAGTTCCATAAGTTCAACCTCACCAATGAAGATGTTTATCTACACTGTGTTATTGTCTACAATACTTTGTGAAAAAGAGATCATGGTTGAAGGAGCAAACCTTAACCTAGTTTCCGGTGAGGATTTTCAGACTTTAGATGCAGAGTTTTTAGTTAGACTAGATAGTGCCATATCTTCAGAGGAGACACCAAGAGAAGCTGCACCAGTGATACTAAGCGAGGCCAACCCTGAGGGCGAACCTCACGAAACAAGGCCAACACGTTTGGCTCGAAATGTTTGTAAACCGCAACCGAATCAACATGGGGAATGTGCTATCTGTTTGGAAAATTTCGCTGACACCCCGGATATTGCAACATTAGAATGTGGACACTCACACCCCGAGAAACCTACTATTGCAACATTAGAATGTGGACACGAATTTCACGAAGAGTGCATCAACAAATGGTCTAAGAAGAGTAACACATGTCCACTCTGTAGACATAAAGAAGGAAGCCGTCGTGTCACATTTTCAGAGAAGATTGCTAAACATGTTAATGAGAACCAGCTTTTTTACGCAGTTTGCATACCGTTTGCGTGTGTGGGGTTGCAGATTCTTTCAACCCGGTGCGTGTTAGACGCATTTGGCTACCAGAATAAGTCTGTCTTTGAATTGGAGCCACCTATTGGAGGCTTCTCTCCTATATAACTGCTTTTTCTGTACATCTTTCTTTTCTTAATATATGATTATAGTTACATTAGCAAAAAGTGTTGCCTTTATTGAAAGCCATTACAGTAGAAGTTAAACTATTGACAAAAGTTTATTTCAATGACAAATTAGTTGAACACAATTTAGGACGGATTATACCTACCGTCAAAAACTACGTATTACATAATAACTATTGTTGAGTCGGGCGCACTAATACTAAATAAAGCTTCAGGCACCAGCCGGGCCCCCGAAAGCGCATTTGATAAGATAGGAATTGACAGACCCAAACAAAAATAAATGGACGCAAGCGTAGCTGTATTTTCAGTTAGCTTGTGTTCGATTCAGATGTGCAAACAAGTAATCGCGACAGAATAGAATGACAAAATCAGGCAATTACTAACCACGTAATTTTTTTGTGAAATAATAAGTTAGCAAGGAGGCGGCTATATTGACTTGTGTAAGATATGAAATTGAAAAAGTGTGATAATTTTACAGTGAAATAACGTCCAATTTTCTCAAACGGGAAAACTTTGTGAAATAATAACAAGGATAACAGCGGTGGCTACTATTGGTTTGTGTAAGATATGAAATTGAAAAAGTGTGATAATTTTACAGTGAAATAACGTTCAATTTTCTCAAACGGGAAAATTGCACAGCGCAATTTTCCCAGTTTATTATCGTAATGAGCGAACTTCTGTGAATAATTGATAATTATAATACAATCCAATGGTGTGATTTTAGACAACGCCTTTAACAACAACAAACAACAACCTTGCCATGCGAAAAAATGAGATTACAGATTCGTTAGTATGTTTTGTAATCTTGGCTGTAAAAATCTTGGGTATCTATGTTGTATGCATTCACCCATCCACTCTAAAAAAATGACAAAAAAACCATGATAGCAAAAAAGAGAGCTTAATATAAACACGTGATGAAATTGTAATGATGAAATTCGTTGTTCTGAATTGAGATGTTATGATGCTTGCCGAAGGAGTTTGTGGCGAAAGCTATAAATGAAGCGTTTCCATTGTCAAGAAATTTATTCTGTTCAGTTTCATCACGAAAGTCTTTCTTGATCCAGCAGCTTCTCATGATTGACCAATGAATCATTCTTCGAATTCATCATCAACCTCCACGTCAGCGTGGTCGAATTTCCTTGGTTCATTTCATTAAATTCTGTTTTCCGATCGAAAAATTTAAACGACTCCAATAATTTCCCATCACGCGAATGATACAATCAATATATGCAGCGATAAATATTGAATATTGTTTCCATCATTATAGCGCAATTTTTGAGCCCTATTATAGATTTTTGTACTTACACATCGTACACATAGTTCGGTGTCTTTTTTTCTGTATTTTTGTAGCAAAGAATTTCATCACACCCTAAATAAAGTTAATACGCCGGTATATTTTAGCTGATCAAAAAATCATGTTCTCAGCAGCGATCAAAAGTTCTATAACAACCACAGCAGTTGGAAAAAAAATTGGAAAACGAAATTCGATAATGACATTAATATCACCAATGAAGATGTTTATCTACACTGTGTTATTGTCTGCAATAGTTTGTGAAAAAGAGATCATGGTTGAAGGAGCAAACCTAGTTTCCGGTGAGGGAGGAAGCCTTCATCAATGTCGTGTCACGCTTTCAGAGAAGATTGCTAAACATGTTCGTGAGAACTGTTTTATTTGGACAGCTTTCACAGTTTATATGGCGGGTTGGTGGTTGTATTATTCTAGGTTTCCGATTCCTTTGAACTACGACAAGCTCAACATGGTTTTTATAATGATTAAACAATCAGTATGGACGAGTGATGGTTTTTATAATGTTGAACACGGGGTAAACTCGTCTACAGGTGGGGGTAGGGGGTGTTGCAGTTTGGAAAATATTAAACAATCAGTATGGACGAGTGATGGTTTTTATAATGTTGAACACGGGGTAAACTCGTCTACAGGTGGGGGTAGGGGGTGTTGCAGTTTGGAAAATATTAAACAATCAGTATTGACGAGTGATGGTTTTTATAATGATGAGCACGGGGTAAACTCGTCTACAGGTGGGGGTAGGGGGTGTTGCAGTTTGGAAAATAGAGTATATGGTTATGGGTCTTTCGGTTGTTAATTCTATCTTGAATTAAACACAATTTAGGACGGATTATACCTACCGTCAAAAACTACATTAATACCAAACATGAGTTGGGTGCATTAATACTAAATAAAGCTTCAGGCACCAGCCGGGCCCCCGAAAGCGCATTTGATAAGATAGGAATTGACAGACCCAAACAAAAATAACTGGACGCAAGCTTAGCTTTATTTTCAGTTAATACTTCGATTCAGATGTGCAAACAAGTAATCGCGACAGAATAGAATGACAAAATCAGGCAATTACTAACCACGTAATTTTTTTGTGAAATAATAAGTTAGCAAGGAGGCGGCTATATTGACTTGTGTAAGATATGAAATAAATTGAAAAAGTGTGATAATTTTACAGTGAAATAACGTTCAATTTTCTCAAACGGGAAAATTTTGTGAAATAATAACAAGGATAACAGCGTGGCTACTATTGGTTTGTGTAAGATATGAAATTGAAAAAGTGTGATAATTTTAAAGTGAAATAACGTTCAATTTTCTCAAACGGGAAAATTGCACAGCGCAATTTTCCCAGTTTACCATCGTAATGAGCGAACTTCTGTGAATAGTTGATAATTATAATACAATCCCATGGTGTGACTTTAGACAACGCCTTTAACAACAACAAACAACAACCTTGCCATGCGAAAAAATGAGATTACAGATTCGTTAGTATGTTTTGTAATCTTGGCTGTAAAAATCTTGGGTATCCATGCTGTATGCATCCATCCATCCACTCTAAAAAAATGACAAAAAAACCATGATAGCAAAAAAGAGAGCTTAATATAAACACGTGATGAAATTGTAATGATGAAATTCGTTGTTCTGAATTGAGATGTTATGATGCTTGCCGAAGGAGCTTGTGGCGAAAGCTATAAATGAAGCGTTTCCACTGTCAAGAAATTTATTCTGTTCAGTTTCATCACGAAAGTCTTTCTTGATCCAGCAGCTTCCCATGATTGACCAATGAATCATTCTTCGAATTCATCATCAACCTCCACGTCAGAATCAGGGTCGAATTTCCTTGGTTCATTTCATTAAATGCTCTGTTTTCCGATCGAAAAATTTAAACGACTCGAATAATTTCCCATCACGCGAATGATACAATCAATTTATAAGCAGCGACAAATATTGAATATTGTTTATATCATTAACGCAATTTTTGAGCCCTATTATAGATTTTTGTACTTACACATCGTACACATAGTTCGGTGTGTTTTTTTCTGTATTTTTGTAGCAAAGAATTTCATCACACCCTAAATAAAGTTAATACGCCGGTATATTTTACCTGATCAAAAAATCATGTTCTCAGCAGCGATCAAAAGTTCTATAACAACCACAGCAGTTGGAGAAAAAATTGGAAAACAAAATTCGATGATGACATTCTCACCAATAATGAAGATGTTTATCTGCACTGTGTTATTGTCTACAATAGTTTGTGAAAAAGAGATCATGGTTAAAGCAGCAAACCTAGTTACAGGAGATGCAGAGTCTTCAGAGGATACACCAAGAACAGAAGCAGCAGTGATACTAGACGAACTAGACGAGGAGGCCAGACTTAGCGAAAATTCCTTGAGTGTTGGGTGGCTGACACGTTTGCGAAGACTTTTGCCTGGAGTGGTTTGTGATCGACGACGTGTCAGCAGACCTGTCAGTAGCAGACGTGCCAGTCTGCTACTGGCAATGCCAGTATATTTAGAGGAGAGAGCAAGAGAAGAACCAGAACTCCCAAGCGATGCCAGACCTGACGAAATAAGACGTAGCGAACAGCCAACGCGTTTGCCTGGAATGGGAGCCCTTGCGGTGGCCGGTCGAAATAAAACGCTCTGCCGGTTCAGGCAAAACAGAACATCCTGTGATGATGAGAAAATATGCGTTATCTGTCAGCAAGAATTCGCTGACGACCCAGAAAAACCTATTGCAACATTAAAATGTAAATGTGGAGATCACAACTTTCACGAAGAGTGCATCAACCGATGGTTTGAGAGGAGTAACACATGTCCATTCTGTAGAGCTCAAACAACAACAAACAACAGCGCTCAAAGAACAACAAGCAACAGCGCTCAAAGAACAACAAACAACAGAGCTCAAAGAACAACAAACAACAGCGCTCAAAGAACAACAAACAACAGAGCTCAAACAACAACAAACAACAACCTGAGCTGCTTTCAACAAATATATGTCCGGCTACCGCTATGCTGGTCGCTTATTTGTATTTTTCCTATTGCCGTTTTGTTGCTTAATACTTATGGATGTATAAACACTTTCCAGTAATACAGTACTACAGTAAAAAGATAGATAACGGATTAAGTTCCATTGGACAAAAAAAGAAAGATAGCCTGTGGCACAATTCACTGATGAAAATGCATGGAGTTAAAGTACATGATATCTTAAATGTTGCAAATCAAATGAAATGCATCAAGCTATACTATCAAATATTCAAAAACGCAATAAACATGACTTGCTTCATGCGCCGTGTGCCATCGCTGCTTGTCATCATCTCTGTGTTGCTGGAGACCACTTATCTTTTTTCTTTTGGGGACACCGTTCATCCTTGTATCAATGGAAAAATTAAATAGTAAAAGTGCGCCGTGTGCCAGACCTACGTCTACGGATGGGATGTTCTGTTGACGGATCTCCGGACCCCGAGGAATGTAATGACTCACCGCCCCAAAAAGAAAAAAATATATATACGAAAATGGCATCTCACCATTACAATAAGAAGTCCTGGGTGTGCAGCTTGGGATCATCACGCGAAGTCCTTGGTGATTCGCTAGTGCGACGTCCTTCGTAAAAGTATTTGGCAATATATCAGCAAAAAATTTGCATATTGGAAAAGTTGGAACACAGCAGTGAGGATATGGTAAATCAATTATTTAAAAAACAAAAACACGGGAGATAGTACTGCTATCATATAGATTTTCTATCTGATAGTTAAAAAACAAGAAAAACGACACACGACGATGACACTCTTGAGAAAACATCGTGATTTTCGGGCTTTTTTTTTGTGCAATTAGATTAGCCTCCGATTTACTATTAGGTCGGCGAAATTTATTCATTCGACATTATACTGCGTGCATCCATCGACTCAAAAAAAATGACAAAAAAACCATGATAGCAAAAAAGAGAGCTTAATATAAACACGTGATGAAATTATAATGATGAAATCCGTTGTTCTGAATTGAGATGTTATGATGCTTCCCGAAGGAGTTTGTGGCGAAAGTTATAAATGAAGCTTTTCAAGAAATTTATTCTGTTCAGTTTAATCACGAAAGTCTTTCTTGATCGAGCAGTTTCTCATCATAATTTGATCAAGGTCCACATCTTCGAATTCATCATCAAACCTTTGTTGATTTGATCAATTTGTTCTGTTTTTCTATCGAGAAAACGACTCGAATGATTTTAGTCATGTGAATTAATTTTGACATACAATCGCAACGCAGCTATAAATATTGAATATTGTTTACATCATTAACGCAATTTTTGAGCCCAACTATATAGATTTTTGTATAGGAAATACGCATCGTTCATAGTTCGGTGTCCTTTTTTTTCATCGCATTCTAAATCAACACACATATTTTTTACCTGGTCAAAAAATCATGTTCTCAGCATTAGCATCGTCGTTTCAAAAAAAATCAAAGAACAACATGAAGGGACTCATAACAACCGCACCAGTTGAAAAAAAAGTTGGAAAACAGAGTTCGATGATGACATTATCACCAATGACGATGTTTTTGTACATTGTGTCACTGTCTACAATGATTTGTGAACAAAATATCATGGCCGTCGGTAGTAAGCTTGATGCAGCTCCGCCAATCTATATTAAGTGCACGACGAAAGGTAGGGATCCGGTTCTACTAAGTTCAAGAGCAGACAATGAAATCAGCTTCTTGAAATCACTGTACCGCGAGTTCGAAAACGTGCCTCTTGATGAAGATATTACGTTTTGGTTTTACGAAGACGACGTACATCAGGAAATACAGCTACAAGATCACGAGACAATAGGAGAATTGGGTATTACATCATATTCAGAGATCACAGTGTCGTTTTCACCCGCCAAACGACATGATGACACTGTCGAAATAGAATATAGAACACAAGAAAGCAGTGTTCCCTGTCTTGTGTGTTATGGAGCTTATATAATTTTTTGGGTGGTGGCTATAATTCATTCAGATTGGATCACGTCACAGAGGGATTGTATGCGGATTGCAGCAGCGTTGGCAGGAGGGAGCGGTTGTTCGATGTATTTCAGTTCCCTGTGCCCTTGCAGGAAAGAAGGGTCTTTGAAGTATTTGAATTGTCATGTGGAGGAGCATGGCCTTTGCATGATTTCATTTTGCATAATATTTGGGTGGGAGTCTTTGTTCGCGCCCAGTAAGTTTTGAAATTGAATCGATTTATCGGGATGCAGAGGGCTAAAAAAGAATGTTTCAATTCTGTCAGGAGAATATGAGTTCCCATGAGCAGCTCCCTCTACGAGGTTAGGCTCAACAGAAAACAAGTTTCTATCTCAAAAGCAAGTTTGCAAAAAACAAAAAAAAAAACTATTAGACCAATTTGATGAATGTATACAATCCCAATCGGATGCGCAATGACAAAATGAGGCAATGGTTAACCAAGAAGTTTTGTGTGAAATAAGAGGAAGGAACAACAACCGAAACGAATGGCTATTGACTCGCGTAATATACAAAGATCCAATACATCCAGTGCTTTATTTTGCAAATGGTGGTTTTACAACTGATTACGTTCAAATTTCTCAAACGGGAAACACGCACAACGCAGTTTGCCCAGTTTGTATGTATCGTGAGCTTTTTTTTGGCAGTTACACACATAACAGAAACCAATAGATTAATATAATAGTTTAATGTTAGACAACAGTTTCACGGTCAACAGCAACAAACAATTCAACTACCCCAAGAACAAAAACAACAAGTCTGACAATGTAAACTAATTTAGATTACCGATTGATTCGTTAGTACGGTGCCCATCGTAAAAGTACCATTGGCAATATATGTTGCCTCCAGGACCATCCATCCATTCAAGAAAAGACAAAGAAATCATGATAGAAAAAAAGAGAGCTTAGTATAAACACGTGATGAAATTGTAATGATGAAATTCGTTGTTCTGAATTTGAATGTAATATGCCTCACGAAGGAGCTTGTGGCAAAAGTAGCACAAAAGATAGGTTGACTGAACCGTTTCCAATGTGTCAAGAAATTTATTTTGTTCAGTTACAATTCGTGGTTTATTTTCTCGACTCGTACAGAAACTAACTTCAATATGCATTGGAGGTTCTTCTGTCATAATCAGAAGTCAAGTATCCTATCCGCATCGTGCATCATCATCATCATCATCATCATCATCATCATCATCATCATCATCATCATCATATTTTTCAAAGTCTGAAATGTCATTTGGGGCTATTACATTGTAAAAAGTGGTTAGAGTGGCATCGTGATAATCCAGCAGACTCTGGTTTGCATGCGACCTAACATTCCTTCCCTCCATTCAAAAATACGCGTATCTTTTTTCCCATAGATTTTCGTGGTATTTTTTCAAATCATTTTTTTTGAATTTATTTTATCGGTTGTTTCCCGCTTGGTGAGTATTGCAATTTGAAGAAGTTCAACCGTCCAAACATTGGATATCAAAAAAAATGACAACATCAGTTCCTTCTGTCCTCTTTTACAAAAAAGATCCAACCAAACATACGTTATCTCTAGAAGCAAAAAACGAACATCGTATTTCTCTCGAGTGTTTGGGTCCAAAAAAATCCTCTTATAGTATTAAAGAGTTGAAAATTGCCATTGCAACTGCATTGAGTAGAAATAGCAGCAGCAGCACGAAAGCCAACAAATCTACTAACCAAATCCCCAAGCCATTCGAAATTGGAATTCGTATATATGATGATCAATCTAAAGATGCATCAAGAGACAAAGACACGAAAAGTGACACTGGTTTGATCAATGTATATGCATTTAAGAAGGTTGATTCTTTACTATCCAATGATAAAGTATTTGCATTGGAAGAGTTGGAGGGTTATGGATCAATTGTTAGTATGTTGGAAGGAGGTGGCGACGCCACTGGTGTAGATAATAACAAAGGTACAAAAGTCTTATTATATGAAGTCCTGAAATTTAAAAAAGTCCCCATCGGTAGTATTAGAGAAGATTTTGACATTGATTTCGATTTGCAAGAAGATGTTAAAAAGACTCCCAATGCTGCTTTTGAAGCAGTTTTTGATATTGATTTTGATCCAAGATTTTTATCGGGTGGTGGGTTTTTGAAGCAGTGGTCCGATATAATTGGCAATGGTAATGGTGTTGCAGCGGGGGCAACATCAACATTGGCAACAACAGATGGCAAAACATGCAAAAGCATGATTCAAGAATCAGCACGAGAATATGATTTCAATCAGACTGTTGAAATACCAATAGATTTCACATTTAATCAACTACCTGATTTAGATGTCAAAACCTCCAAGAACGTCGTATGCACAGTCTCCGATAAATTTATTGCAAAATGTTTAAGTCAGGTGGATTGGTGGCTATTATTATTACAAGGTGATCCTCGTTTCGGTGGTGTTTTGAGTTCTGTGAGATTTGAAATTGATACATTATCGGTAATGCATTGGGAATCTAAACCGAATGTTGCAAATCAATCTGAGATGCAAATAAAAGGCAGTGCTAAATGCCCTTACAAAAATACGATCAGTATACCAGAGTCAGATGATTTATGGAAACATTATGTATGTAATAATAAACTTTGCCCATTGCAAAATGTAGAGTTGCAATTTGATGATTTTGTTGGGTTTTTGGATAGCAAGGGTGAATTTGGTTGTATGTTAAAGAAGTTTTGGAGTTGGAATTTGAAAAATTTGACATTGAAATTTGATAGTATGGGGAATGATGTGGATGGTGGGGTGGGCGATGACGAGGATGAAAGCAAGCAACTTTTGAATTTGGACCAGTACAATAAGACCAAAGAATTCGGAGACATATTGGTTGATGTCTTAGTCGAGAATTTTACAAATCTCCATACACTACCGAATTTGGAAGTCTTCTATCTATCTATTTACACATTGAGTGATGGGGCATTGATGAAATTGTTTGGAAGCGAAGGGTCATCATCGAAGTATTTTCCACAACTTCTCAAACTTGCTCTTCCGGGTCCAACAGAATTGCCGATTGTGAGAGGAGCCCAAAAAAGTGCAAAAGACAAAATGAGTTCAGCAGAAGCACATTATAGACAGCAACATGGGCTAAGTACTCCCGCACCAAAAGGGCCGTCAGCTAGTCCGTTTTTGAATTTCAGTTCGAAAATCTTGACGGGCCTTCCCACATCTCTAATCATACTGGATTTACGATTCCGATGTTTAATGAACGATGGGGCAAAAGAATTAACAAGTTTGATTGAAAAATCCTCGCTTGTAAATTTAAGATATTTGAATCTGTTGTGGAATGAAATAGAAGATGTTGGTGTATTTGTTTCGTTAATTGAAGCGTATGTGAACATGCGTGAAAAACTTGCACCAATTGATGGACGCAATGTCATTCCGGAAGATCATGATGAAGAAGAGAATACATTGGTAGGTAACAAGATTTTGCTATACAGAAAACCAGGGAATAGCCATTGGAGTCCTAGTACGAGTCCAATAGGGGGCGGTAATATGCAAAAGAATGCAAAAGCATGCAGAAAAGACTCCTTGGACTCTTTAGACGCAGAACTGGATGCAGAACTCGGCTCTGATTTATCAGACCTGGACGACGATCCACAGACCCTGATCGCAAAGCAATCCTATCTATATTGTAAGAAAGAGCAGTTAGAAAAAGATTGTGATCTGCAAAATGGAAAACTTTGGCTGAATGTCGTATTTGGAAATTTAGAAGAGAAAGTTGCGGCTGGTAAATCGAACTCGAATGAACAAAAACAGACTGATGCACTTGGTAATGATTCGCCGCCAGCTGTTGGCTTTATGCAGTGTTTGGAAATTCTGCAAGCTGGCATCGAAAAACAGGCGGAGCAGAAAGCACCCGGAAATGCGGAATCTATATTGAAGTCATATAAAAGTTATGTCCAGTTTGTTGTGCCTGACTTGAGCAAAGTTCTTTTATGAAGATTCGGTTCTGTTTTAAATTCTGCAGATACTATTCTATTCTATTGTCAGGATACGTGCATCGTGATCATCGGTTTGGATTTGTCTGGCCAATTACATATGGAAGCAATCAAGCGTCTACCGTAGATGTTGAAGTGTGTCGACATAATATGCATTCGCGATTTGTTTGAATTCATTGTGTTGAGTGTTGTCTATGCATATGTCATAAGTGCATTCATAATTCATGGATGTCGATGTGAGATCAAGAACTACAGTGTCAGTGAGGATTCAAATCAGTATGTACGATGTCAAATTTCAAAGTGTCAATCTGCAATCAATGGTGATCAAATCTGAATCAAATGTGAACAATCTTCCTTGTTTTTTCAACAAAAAAAAACCGATGGAATCTGATTCCTCCGGCTGAATCTGAATGATTCGTCATTAATCTCAGGGTGAATCTGGGTTTTTTTCTTACAAAAATTAACATGGTGTCAAACGACATAACATTATTAAAGAATTAACGGGGCATTTGTTACAGTGTATTAACATAAATTGTTAAATACAGTAGTAAAATAGAAGTTCATTTGGGATGTTTTATTTTCAATTTATCATCATTAGCAACAGGGACAGTATCGTCGCATCAGTTACACAAACAAATTTTAAACGATTGATATCATTGTATAAATTCATATAGTTCAAAAACATCATGCATTGTGTCGGTTTATCTACATACGAGCGACCACATCGCAATCACACACGGTGCACAATCTCGAAACCTTCAGCCACATATATTAGCGAGATACAAACCGAAATTTTCCAGAATTACACACCGGACAGATACAAAAAGAAGGGGCTTTCTACTGGCAGTAAGACTAATACTACCACAGCAGCAGGTGCACAAATACAAAAACGTGCATACCGGCAAAAATTACCACCCTTACGAGATGGCGACAACAATTTACACAACACTAGTACGCAAAGTACAACATCCACAAGTACTAGCCTTGGCAGTGGCGTGGATCATGATTCGCGTGACGACGACTCACATGACTTTACAGAGTTGGAATTGCTCGATGAATACAGTCCTACAAACCAACCTACACAACAAGCAACTCCAGCACAGCTTCAATTCCAACTGTTTGATACTCTAAGTGGTCAACGAATTTTCCGAAACACAACCCTACTAACAGCAAATACAATAGACAACTCCCAAAACATCTCATTTGTAAGTGTTCGTATGAAGGGCAATTTACATATCGATCCAGATTTACGCAAAACAAAAGAATTAAAACATATCCAAAAAACCTACGGAAACTCAAGCAGAGTTTCTAGTTCTCCAGGCAATTGTGAATTCGGAATCTTATGTCTAGATATGGAAAAATTATTTAAAACATTGAATTCAAGTGCTATAAATATCCCTGCAGGAACATTTAGTTCAAGTGGTTTTAACAATGGTGCTGGTGTGATCGGATTACAAGATCCTTTTTCGTATACAAGATATCTCCAACAACAAATCGGGTATGATCCAACATCTTGTTTGAATTTGAAAGAAATATGTCGTAAAGCCAGTGCATTGCGTGATGAAAGTGTTGTGTCGTATACAGTTGTTGAAGGTGGACATGCGAAGATTGAAGATCAGATAGTAAAAATTCAAGTACCGGAAGAAAGGTGGAATGATGTTGGATATGATTTAAGATATTGTGAGGATCCTGATTTGATGTCTCCTGAGTTCGTTGATAGTAAAACTGCTGGTGGTAATCATGATGATGATGGCACTAGTAGTAAAGCAGGAGCTGCGGCTAAAAATTCTACAGCGCTGATGCCAACGGCAGTTACCAAACAAGAATCTTTCAGCATATTAACGTCAGTACCATTGTTCAGAAATCAAATAAAAAATGACTTGATAGAAGGATACAATACTGTGGGGAATGTAGTTGGTGGCGCTAATAATGATGTATCGTTAGTTGATCAATACAGAAGTGCAGAGAAATTTGAATACAATTATATTGACGAATTTGAAGAGCAAGACTTGGATGAGAATGAATTTTTGGAAAATTTAGACAATTTTATGACTGGTAGTATGGACTATAACAGCGATCACCTCGGAGCAAATCTAAACAATGAGAAAAAAATTTCATTGCACGATCCATTTCTTAACGATTTGAAAGAAACAATAGTTACAGTCGTAATTGGGAGTACTAGTGGTAAGGAAGAAAATGGTGTATTAGATAAGAAAAAAAATTCTACTAGTACCCGGATAGCAGAGTTGAAAAATACTGTCAAAGCACGACTTATACCCTCAGGGGCGTTTGATAATGTAGATTTCAATCTTGATTTCAATCTTGATTCAAGTCATAGTGGTGAGGATCATGATTATAATGGTCCAATCAGCGGTTATATCAAAGCAGATAGAGCTTATTACAATCAAAATTTACAAAAACAAGACTTAATAGAAGAAAAACGATGTAAATTTCATGGTATTGCCAGTCGGTGGTGTCGGAAACGGGTGAGAGAGGAAGTACTAAATTCTACAGCAGTTGAAAAAAACGAAATCAAACGTAAGAAAATCAAACAATACAACGCTGTTGGTGGTGTGTGTTTTGATTTTAATGATCATGATCATGATTTTGAGTTACTAAATGAAGTGACAAACAGTGGCAGTGTTGGGTTGTTTAGTGACGATACTGATCGTGCAGCAGCTGGTTTAAGTATGAATACAACGAACTATTTAGAGTTATTATTGAATCAAATGATCGAAGAGAAGCTGAAACAGGATACGGGAGAAAGAAAAAAATTCTATTCGGATAGATGGTTGGGCTTTAAATCGCGACAGTTTGATAAAGATTTTTATTTCATAACGGAATCTGAAAACACATCGTCGTTGTGTGAAAAAAATCTGCAGCGTCGGGATATTGATAGCCAGGGGCAAGAGAATGGTATTGCTACTCCTAAAAGTGGTGAAAAAGCGAGGCACTACAGGAAAAATGAAATTTTGGACCAAGCGATACGAAAAGTATTGGGTAGTAGCAACTTCGAAGTTGATAATCATGATTGTCAATCATCAAGCCCAGCCACTTTGCCAAAAGATAGAGCGAGACAGATTCTAAAGGAGTGGTTTCTGAAAGTTTTCGAAATGGAGGATGACAACAGTTTCGGTAAATTTCTGAAAGACGAGCTCAAAGATGACGATATGGAAATCATTTTGTCGAAATCATATGCGCCCTTGACGTGCGCTATATATGATGAGGGGGCATCAAGTTCAACGGAAACGTCACAACTATCATCAGAGAAACCATCCATAGATCATATTGAGAAGGGGGTTGATAGCGTAGGGGGACAATCAGTAGCAGATAATAACAGCTCTACCAAAAAAACACTCTCCTTACAAATTCTACACCATATTTGCAACGATATAATGCTCAAACTTCCTTATTTACAACATATCTTTCATGTTTATAGACATTACAGAGCTGATTTGAATTTGGACGAGGATGATACAAGTACTAGTAAAAATAGTGAACAATACCAACTAAACGCAAAAATTGCAGTCTTCAAATCATTTTTATCTGATCTTTTCGGTGTCAACGCAAACATAGATCGCATTCTGTATAGTTCTGATGAATCTTTTGCAGAAGACATTAATTTGGAAGTTAGTAACGGCGGATTAAATAGTGTCAGAGTGCATGATCATCGACAAATTTGTGAAGTGTTTACAGATTTTGGCATTGGTAATTCTGGTAATTCAGGAACCTCAGGAACTTCAGGTCCTTCAGGAACTGGCACGGGACCGCACAACCAACAACAACGTGTTATTACAACAGCGCCAACGGATTTCGAATTTTTATGGATCCTGTTTCATTTTGAGCCAAGAAAGTATTTTTATAACGAAATATTCGGTAGTGTATTGGGGAAATTCTTAGTAAATGTAAGTGGAGAATTTTTGGAAGAGAAGGAGGAAGAAAACCCCGATAAACCACTTTCTAGATATACTTCTGATGATTCTGAGTTTCAATATCGTGGTAAAATTTCGAACGATTCTGATATAACTATTAATGCTTATGGAAAAATCGTTCGTCGTAAAAGTAGTACAGGAAGTACTAGTGGGATTAATCTTGAAACGATTGCGAAAATGCAAGAATTAACAACAAAAACAAAACAAAGTAATGACACTAGTTTTACAGACGATGCGGGGAATACCTACCAAATCACTGATGATGATTTGATTAACGACTTGTTATCACGACCGGCTCATGGGACACGACTTACTGCGCCGTACGCTTTGGCTGTATTTTTGGAAAGCTTGCAAAAAATGTTTCGATTGAGTTCCAAAATTGAAGGTTCGGTGCAGGAGAGGAAGCATGTATTGAATTTGGTCTTAGAAAATTGTGGGGTTTTGTTTGAAGGTTATTTGCAGTATCAACAGGGACACAACAATTTTCATCATATGGCGGGTTTCAATGGATTACTGGATAGTAGTACACAAAGTCATAGCACAACAATGTCATTGTCGCATCTGAGGGATATATTAGAAAATATTTACATATTTGTCCGTTATGGTTTTGGATACATTGACGAGGTGAAAGTGAAGATTGTGGAGCGAATTTTGAAAGAAAAATATCAGGAAGAATTTGTGGGCAATGGCATAGATGATCATGATGATGTAATCGTAACTCCTCAGGGAAGCAGATTCATCGAAGCTGATCAAGATGTAGATATCGGCATGGGAGCGGAGGATCCCGTGCAGAAAGATAGTAGTAGTAGGGAGACTGCTGGCAATAACTTGGAATATGATCCTACAACTTTGCAAGAGCGAATCCAACAAGATCTATTGGCTAAAATGCTAAAACGAAGATATGGGCAGTATGTGGGGAGTTTTGATAGAAGCTCCAACGACGGGAACAACGACGGTGATGATGTGTTTGGTAAGATTGCAGAAAAAGTTTTCAAAGATTTATGGTGTGAATCTGAGGAAAAGCAAAGCCAGGAGGGATGCGATCATGGAAAAGTTGGGGAGGAAGGGTCGTTAGAGTCAATGGATTACGATGAAGTTGCTGTTATGCTCCAAGAAGCGGTTTGGAAAATCTTATTTGAGTCGCAAAACGCTCTGCCGACAGAAGAAAATCAACACGCTGCGAGTCGAATTGCAAAATTTTTAATGAATGAGTTGTCTGAAAAAACTTGTAGCCATGAATCTGATGAGTCTTCGCGCAAAGTCTTTTCTGAAATTTCAATGAAAAACCTGAGCGACCGATTGAGTACGTTAGGTTCAAGTATGACAGAGTTGACCGGGGCGTTGCAAAAGTTGTGGATTGAGCATTTTCGTTTGTTGAACGATGGAAGTGATATGGACACAAACGATAGCGACATCGAAGATGCAAGTGTTGCGGAAAGTACTCAGCCGACCTGCATAGGTCTATTCAAAAAAGTGCTGGGCGATATTTCGGGAATGAACAAGGATGATTTTGACATAATGGATGGCACTGCTTTGGAAAAAAAGCTGATGTCATTAGACGAAGAGGTGATGGATGCTAATGGGGCGGCCGCGACTGTGGGTCATGAAGAACTTGAAGAAATGATAGGTTCAGCTGATCGTACCCAGCGCACGGCATCAACTGCCTTACAGTTCTTCAAGTTTCTGTGGCTGTTTACAAATTTTGAACCAGTGAAAAAACTCCAGAAAAAACTCGTCAATAGCTGTGTCCAATCACATCTTACAAAAGCGTTACTATCCTCGCATCCAGGTAGCATAAGCCCGAGACAAACTGAATCGAGACAAAATCTTCTGGCATGTATAGATATTCTTCCATCCAGTTCAGAGGTTACCATTGCCAAGACTGAAAATGCACAATCAAATTCACCGAGCGGAAGAAAAAATTTGCAGCAACTTGAAGCCAATAGCCGGTACAATTTGGACGAAGTTCGAGCAATAGCTGTGGCGAGAGAATTACTTCGTTCAATTTCAGATTGCTTGTGTGCGAGTACCAACAGAAGCAACCACGTTGAAATTTCGAATTCGAATTCGGGACTTGGCAATCACGTTGTCACCGAAGTATTGAAGCGATATCTCCTCTCGATTGTGGACCAACAAAGATTGAAAGCATTTCACAATATCGTCATAGATCATGCATATGATATTTTTACCCAAGTTGTTTGTGAAGTTGAATCAGAGTTTCGCGATCGACACAATGGAAATTTGGAAGATATGATGTCTGGCCCACCTGGGCCGGAAGAGAAAACTTCAAAGAATAAGCAAGCAGATGGTACTAGCACTACGACTCGAAACAAACAAATTGAGAAAGATGTGAAAGCGAACATGTTAGTGAAGGAGTTCATACAATTAGCGGAAAACTACAACAAGCAATGTGAAGATAATTTTGTCGGTAATGATTTCAGATCGACAAAACAAGAGAGACTCGATATGAAGAAAGTACTTGGAGAAGCGCTGGTAGCCGCCGCGGCCAATGAAAAAGAGGGAATAAGCTTAAAGCCACCCCAGCAGGCTACTACTACTACTACTACTACTACTACTACCTGGGAGTTCAGTATCGATCAGTATCGCAAGCTGCATACACTCGTCGATAAACTCGATCTGTTCAAACACGGTGTGACTCTTATTTTAAGTCGAGTGTTGGAAATGATGAGTGCAAATACCACTCGTGCAAATAGACAAACTAGTACCTTGACAATAACTAGCCACGACCAAGAAAGCTTTATCGAACGCGTTCATAATCTGCAGGATTCGCATGTCTTAGAAATTGTTGACAAAGTAAATGATGAGTTTGGGGAAATACGGAATAGATTAGCCGTTCCGAGCGGCGATGATGCAAAATACACTAATAATGATACAGTAACAAGTAACGAAAAACAGAAAATTACACAGCACCCAAAAACAGTTAATAAAACATCATCATCAAAAGCTGCTGGACCAACAACTACTACAACTACCCGTCGCAACTGCCCTAAAAAGTTATCGAATTGTATCCTCTTACGTGAATTATTTACAAAAATCCATGGTGTAGAACTCGAAGATATTGTTGTTGCACGAATTCTAAAGTTGTATAACATGGACAAATATCATCATGTGCCAACTGGTATGGTGCAAGATGACGGTGAAAACAAAGTTCAAAGCACTACTACTCCTAAATCATTATGTACATTATGGAAACAAAATCTAGCAAGTAATCTTAAACTCTGTTACATTGTATTTCTATACAATCGTGATGAATTATTGAGTTTGAAGAGACAAAACAAAATCACATCTCTCATCCAAAAACATTCTGTACCAATTACCAGTTTGCATGGGGTCAGTGATGAAAAATTTTTCAACATGGCGAAAGGAGGTGAAAAATTTGCCGTTCAAGATTTGCAGTGTGAGGGGCTAGTACAAGAATATTGTGGGCTTCAAGGAGGTTCTATTAACCAGGAAAATTCATCACCAACGACTTCCCAAAATTTTGTGGACCACGGTGCTGCTCCTGGCAAGCCGTTTTGGCAAAATGACTACTCGGGCACGGCAGGTCAAAACGACGAAGAGGAAACACGAAGTGCTCTTGCGGAACAAGCAGATTTGACAAAGGCGTCCGATATGCAATTGGAAAGTCAGCATATGGCGATTGTGCCTGTTGATGATGATATTTCTTATACGGCAAAGAAAAATGAATCTGATCGGCTGTCAAGACTCGCCAAGCTCGAAAACAGCGGGGTGATTCATGAACCGACGCCATTCAACAATGTCGACGGCTGCACCACTCTGGCCGCCAACCATCTGGCACTTTTTCTCACATTTTTTCTCGGCACAAAACAGTTTCACGGGAGCAAGAAATATAACAATCGTAATACTGGTGAAAATTTCTCGAGGAAAACGTACTTGTTGTTAAATGAAGTAAGGACGTTGTTGAAGCATGTTGATTTGTTCAAACAGGAATATGCAGGGTTAAGGAAAGTCATCATAGGCGCAGCGGGCAATGTTACTGATTCCCGAAACAATCTGCAAATTGTAGAAAAAGGCGCCAACAACTCTGGTTTAAAGCAATCTACATCGGGGGGTTTAACTTCAGCATTTCAACTTCAAAAAGCATTAGCATTGGTTTATAGTAGTACTAGTGGTAGTTTGGGGCAGGATCAGGATCATACTGTACAGCAATCCGGACAACAACAATCCTGGGCTACTAGTCTCCCCCTCCCAGTAATAAAACAAATGTTTTATGATTATGATTTTGACAAAAATGGGATCCTCCATGAATTCGAGTTGATGTGGTTACTATCTTCAATAAAAAATCCGTTATTGTATTGGCAAAAGTATAGGATCGAAAAACATTTGTTATTATATACAAAAAGAGAATCAGTATTTTTGTTTTTGATCGAGCTAAAACAATGTCGGGAGTTGATTCGAGACTATTTAAAAACGACTGATGATGCATTGGTAGATGTCGTAGAAAGGGAGATTGTAAGGGGGTATTGTAGGATGGAAAAAAATCGCCAGGAAAATGACCAGGCAAAAGTTGAAAATGATATCATCGTGGCTGATGCTGATGTTGATAATGGTGCGAATTTAGCAAAAGCAATTCCACGAGAAACACTCGAATCATTGCAGTCAATCATCGACTACACCATAAAAGAAACAAAAGAAGATTTTGCGAAAATGATCGATTCCAATCTAAATGTGATCTTTGGTAAATGGACAGGGGAAATTTTTGGACCCAAAACGGTAGTTTTGAAAGAATCATTGCATGGAAAAGATTTTCAAGGGAATAGTAGGTATGAAAAAGTTGAGTACGGAAAAGTTAGCAAAGATCAAAAACGATTTTTAGTGATCCAACCAGGAAATGCTGTTCATGCACAAGATGTAGGTGCGGTTTTGCAAGTTTTAGATTTGTATCGCGAGAAATTTGGGTTTTTGCGTCAGAAAGTTGTAGAATTTTGTGTCGAGTCCTATGTGAGTTCGTTGGAGGAAGAAGTTCGGGAAGGTGAATACGTGGGGAGGAAGATTTCTGGTGTTGGTAGCAGCAATCGGAATAGTGAAAATAACGACGATGGCGACGAGGATGATGAAAACAGTTCGGATCAAGAAAACTCGGATTTAAACAGTGAAAAATCAGTCGAAATAGAAATGAGCCGAGGCGCTGATAGACGATATACAGCAGGAAGTATAGTACAACCGGACTCCCGTCACTCCTCTTTCAAAAATTCATCATCAGCCTCGAGTAGTAAAAAAGCATCGCGATCGTCTTCAATCAGGAAAAAAAAGAGCAGCACTCTCGAAGTGACCCCGGAAATGATTCAAGAGCTGTTAACCGAGGTGTTTGCAAAAGCAATTGAAGATTTATGTGATTATCTTGTAGTACAACGTGCAACCATTTCCGATGATGCGCATATACGCCGTGCACCTCGTGCAACTGCCGCGGGTGATCATAGTAGTCTTCACGTGAAAGATTTAATCATGCGGTTTATTGATGAACGATTTGGCACTAAGGATGAGAAGAGTTCTAATATATCAGCTGCAGTGCCTGTGAGTGGACATCCTGAGAGAGGAAGCCGAAAATTACCAGCCGCGGCAGCTATACGGATTCGTCGTGCTTCGAGGAAATACTCAAGGGGAAGTTGCGCTCCAGATGCAGATGCGGCGAAACTTGCGGCGCAATTGGTTGCTACAGCCGAAGAAGGCGATGATCATGACGGCATTGATATAGGACGGCATGATAGTATTCTCGGAAGTGTTAATGTTTTAAGTGCAGAAGAGGGGTTTCTGGAGTCAAAAGGTTTCAAATCAAATAGCTTGGGCACAAGGGACAGCGACTCCGGTAGTAAATTTGGGCAGCAGCAAATTGGGGCAGAAAAATCTTCTGAAAGCGGCGGTGCTCCTAAATCCCAACAGACACAAAAAAGAACTCAGAGTCAGAACAAGTCGCTGATTTCCAAACTGCAAGATGCTAATATCAGTATTCCAGAACTCGAATATTTTGTCGATGTTATCTCTGATCAAATCAGCACCGATATCTTTTTGAATAAAAGAAGTGTGGATGATTATATGACACTCAGTGAAATGGAAAATCCCATGGATAATTTCAACAACTACATGAATCCTTTCTACGACTTCCCAGGACAACAGTATGGAAAACAACAACAACAGCAGCAGCAGCATTTAAAACTGACAGAAAGTTTTGTTTCTACTTTTGGAAGCAAGGGAAATCAAGATAATTTGAGATTGAATTTACTGTTGGAAGATTCTGGTATGGGTGATGGTGAAGATGAGTCTGATGATGAAAACGACGAAGATGCCCCATCTACTACTAAAAAATCCGCGGCCATTTTCAAGCACAGCGTACGATTTCCTAAGGAAGACATTGCAAAAAATTTAATCAACAGAGCAACACCATTGATTGTTTTGCCAATAACACAGGACAAAATCAGAGATATGATAGAAGATCTGTACGAAATTGAGGTTCAAACTGACGAATTCATAGACTTTCTCAACGATATGAATTGGGATCAAGACGAAAAACGAATTTCGGAATTTGAATTTACATGGAGTCTATTCAATTTTGATTTCAGAAAATATAATGCCGTAAAAGCTGATACTGCAGAATCTTATGCTAAGCGTCGCAAAAGAAGAAAAGCAGTGATTAAAAGAGAAGCTTGGTTGAGAAAGAATGATCCGAATTATGTAAGCAATCTGCCAGCAGAAAAAGGGGGAGGTGGTTTGGTGAAATCAAAAAATTTTGATGTTAACAAAATAAACTCAGATGCAGAAATTGCGACATTATCAAATTCAACTGGTAAACGTCCACTAATTCCATGGGATTATGGCGATGCGACAATAAACAGTTTTAATGATATGCCAGCGCCTAAGAGTGCTGCCACGTCAGCGGCAACATCACCAAGTGCATCTGAGCAATTGAAACGAGATAGAGAAAGAATGTATGAAGAGGAGCATGTTGTGGATCCATTATCGCAAAAAGTTTTGTTGATCAAAATGAGTAAATTCAATATGGATGGGTTACTTGTGCTGCTAATGGGTCAAGTTTTTCCCGAAGGCGCTCAAGGAATCAAAAAAAATTTGAGAAGAACAGAACAGGAGATGTTGAATTTAGATGATGACGATGACGCCACCGAATCTCGGGCTGATACTACGAGTGTAGTTGGAAGCAAGGCAGGGTCAGTTTTGGGTAGCAAAGAAATTGCTGGGGGTGTTACCCCTAACACCCCCAGAAGCAAAGCGCTTGGTGGTGGGGGTAGTAGTTTGGTGAAGTCTCAAGTTCAGCAACCAGCAGCAATAGCATCAAAAGGTTTTGTTCCTTTGACCAGCAGCAAAAGAGTCAGTACAGTTACTAGCATTGCTGCAATAGATGGGTCAAAAGATGTGACTGGTTCAAAACGTGCAAGCAGTGCAGGATTTAGCAGTGCAGGTTTTAGTATAGCCGGGGGAGAAAGAGAAAGACTCGGAGTTGAATCAAAGAATGTGCACATGAGTGGGAACTTGCAGAGCCTACCAGGAACAAGACAAAGTGGAGTGATTTTTGGCGGGGTGAGTATGTTTAGCCCAACGGGTTCGAAAGCTGCTTCGGGGGGATTGCTCGGTGGAGGTGTGGACTCGAGTAAACGAATGCAAATGGAACGAGAAAGTCCTAGTAGAGCTGGTCAGGGACGAATCAGTTTCGCGATTGATCAGCAGCCGGGATTTGGTATGGCAGATGGTCTTACTAGCTTGTTGGACGGGGGAGTGTCGTCGAAGCGTCCTAGTATGTTCTCGTCACCGAGTATGCACGCTCCTGGTTTTCCAGTAGGAGCAGGTCCACAAGCATTGGTACAACAACAAGGAAAACAAAAACCAACGAAATTGAGGAAACAAAAACTAGCTTGGTTTGTGTATAGGAAAACAGGAAGAAAAGGAGATTTCGACCCAAACGCACAGCAACAGGAAGAAATCTCAAAATACACGAGTCCAGATATTGAGGGCGCCAGTTTTAAGAAGAAATTTATCCGGAAATCTCGTAACCAATATGATACGGAAGTCAACGTGTTGATTGATGATAGCAAGTCTCGTACATCAACGATCAAGGAGTTAATAACGCCACGCGGTGAGGAACAGGCACGTGGAGATCTGAAATTAGGAACCGTAATGGAAGGGATTGCTCACGATCATGTAACTAGTGCTGTTAGTACAGCAGGGGGAAAATCCAAGAGTGGGCAGAACGCAAAAGGCCTTCGGAAGGCTGCTGTGAGAAGTTTTTCAGGTACAGGTTCAAGTGGACTCGGAGCTGCATTGGGAGGTGTAGTCGCTTCAAGAGCTGGAGGAGGTCCTCACGGAGTAAAAAGGGGTGGTTCTTTGAATCGAGGATATTCGCGTGGCCAGAATTTAAGGCCAGGAACGCAATCGACTCGTTTCGGTATGATTTCACAGTCCACGCGTAATTTCGCTCGATCAGCTCGATCGTCGCAGGATGATTTACCGGCTATCAGAAAAGTTTCTGACGAGCGCAATCTTATGCCAAAGGTGGCATCGGGTTTGTCCGATAGTGCAGCTTCACAACAGATCGACAAAAAACAAAGCTATTCCTTCGGAGTCTTGGGCCAACAGCAAGGCAGTGTTCAAAAACAATTGTCGAAAACTCGGAGCCCACGGCAGCTGAATGTTCCCGGAGGGGGTGACCGTCCAGTTGCGACCGCTGCCGTTGCTGAACAAGAAAACTTGGCCGACCAAGAAGAGAGCGCCGGCGCAGCTCAACTTGTGGTTGGGAAGCAAAGTTCGAAATCGAGAACGAATCCCCAACAGTTTGGCCTTTTAGAACAAGTGGCAGTGAAAAAGAAACTCTCAAAAGACAACCTGCTAGAAACAGAAAGAAAAGAATCTGGAGGTCTGGGAGTGAGTGGAGGAACCGGGGAAAAAGATCCTGAAGAAAGCAATCCAGGACAGGTTGTGCAAACATTGTATATCAACAAATATGGTATGGCAGTTTTAAAAAAGCAACCCACTCGAAAATTGCAATCGAAGGAGGATTTGGGATCTGATGGGGAACAAGTAGGTGTTCCGAGAACTAAAAGCAGTCCGACCCTGGAGCAGCAATCTCCAGCCGGGCAAATGACTGTAGAAAAAGCTCGAACGGCCAATACTAACACATCGCTACGCCGAGGAGATTTTCAGGCGGGCGGCGGCGTAGAAAAGACACGGTCCGAACATACGCGTACGAGGAATATAACCACAACGCCACGACAGGACACTGGTGGTGTACCTTTGGGCGTAGAGAAGAAGAAATCTGTGCAGCGTATGATGACACTCAGCGCGGTGGAGAGCGATGAGGAACGGGAACCAGCATCATCCCCGGAGGGAGCTGCGGGGGGCAGTATCCGAGGACGATCGCCCGGGCAGTCCCCGATAACAGGAGTTCAATCTCTGTCGCCCCGACCATACAGTAGTAGCAGTATGAAACTTGGTAGCCAGGCTTTATATCCTATCACGGACTCAGCAAAAATCGGTAAGTCAGTAACTTTGCGTGTGCCGCCGGGAACAGTATCGGTTACACGCGGTGGAGAGAAAGTTGCATCTAATGAGAAGGTTTTAACGGAGGAAGAAATAAAACAAATGCTGCGAGATTTACGGTCTGGCCAGATGAGTTTAGCTATGGGAAAAAAGGCTATTTCAAGGGGCAGTAGTGCAGGCAGTGGGCAATTGTCGAGACAAGCATCTCAATTGTCGAGACAAGCATCTCAAGTGTCGAGACAAGCATCTCAAGTGTCGAGACACGCATCTCAAGACTCGTTGACAAAGCCTCGACAAACGTCAGATAAAGCATTGAAAGAGGACGTTGGCGGTGCTATACCAATTTTAGATCTTCCAACGAAGGACCAATTGCAACAGAAACGCGGCATCGAAAAGCTGCAATCACAAAAGTCAATGCAATCACAGAGAACGCAGTCAGAATCAGATTTAAAAAAAGTCGTATCGGATGAGACCATCGTGGATCACGAGTCTGACGAAAAGGAACGTTCACGGACTCAGGAACTTGTCGCAGCTGTGATCATTGGCGAAGATGAGGCTGAAATAGTTCACGAAGATTCACAAGAAGAAAAGTCGGAAGTTGCCCCCGACGCAACAGACGCCGAAGAATGGGCCGAGGATGATGACGCAGCAGCACCCGACGACGATCCTGCTTTGAGAGACTTACTGAATAAGATTTCGGCCGCGCAAAACAAAGATGCCAGCACTGTAAACGAAGATGAGCTTGGCATTTTTGCTGAACCAGAAATGATCAAACAATTAAGCATACCGAGAGAAAAGGTCAGTATTACAGGAGAGCCAGTGGATGTCTCCGAAAAGGAAGAGGCTGCACAAATGATCAAAAAGAAATCTGCTGAGCACGAAGCAAAGGCGGTAAATGATGATATGGTCAGGAGTTTGCTGGTTGATATGGAGCGATGGGAGAAGTCCGAAAGTGACAGGATTGACAAGTTAGCAGGAGAAGCAGAAAAGCTCAAGCAAGCGGAAGAAGACGCTTTGCAGGACTTTCTTGAAAAAGGAAAAGGAACAGTGAACGATCTTGAATTACAAATTATCCAAGGTCGGAACTTTCGCGATGCCGATTGGGCCGGTGGTAGCGATCCATACTGCGTGTGGGAGCATTGTGTCGGCACTGGCGATGGCAGCAGTGCCGACGGCAGCGGATTAGAAAAAGTTCCGGAAAGCGGTGAGAGTACCCATACCAATAAAGGGAGAACAGAGACACGGACAAACGATAAGAATCCTGTATGGAATTATCAAGTTACGATAAAAAATTTCAATTTGATAACAGATAAAATCAAATTCAGCTGTTTTGACGATGATGGTGGCGCAGGTGGAGGCTGGAGCAGCGACGATGCACTCGGTACAAAGGTGATAGAAAACATTTATGATTTATTGAAAAGCCGGGATACAGGAATAGGGTATTCCGGTGGTATCGACGTAGAACTGGTGGACCCAGAAGCAAAAACCAAGCCAATAATTACAATTGCATTTCATTGCCCAAGCATGGTGGAAGCAGTGGCCAAGACTGCCAAGTTGGACTTATTAGTAAACAATATTGGAGAGCAAGATGCCAACACCAACAGCAAAGACGAAAGCAGTGGAATTGCAATGTCGTCAGTTGAAAATCTAGATGATTCGGAAGCAGTTCCACAGGATTCTCAAGTGGCACAGAACGTGCCGCAAGTTGAAAGTGTTGTGGTACAGAAAGCGACAGAGTCCACCACGGGCCAAAACAATGCCGAACGAACGGACTGGGAAGAGTTTCAAGACTATGCTGAGTCGAGCGTCCCTGACGAAGCAAGCAAAGGTCACGACGCATTGACTGATTCACCAAGTCAACAAGCATCTTCAGAGAACCGCAAACACGACATGGTCACAAGAAGTGCGACAGCAACTGGTGCTGCAGGAGCAAGTCCATCGAAAATTGACGCAGAACAGCATGACGGAAAAGCCCATGTGGACCGCGTCGCGAAGGACGGAGAAAAAGAGTATCACGACGATGACGAAGAGGAATACGACGAGGAGGAGGAATACTACGAAGAGGACGAAGACTATGACGAGCTAAAAACGGATAGTAAAACGGATCACACCGTAACGACAGGTCATGATGAAAGTTTTTTGGAAGATGCTTCGACAATGAAGAAGACTCAGAGCTCCTTGCCGCAGCAGCAGCAACAACGACAGCATCGGCAAGATTCTGGCAGTGGTGCTCTAATTCGAGAAATAAGTGGCGCGGCTGCATCAGCAAAGTCATCATCGTCACATAAGTCGCTGCACAAACAAACCTCATCGTACTGGGCAGACCCAATTATGAAAAAGGGAAGTAGTGTCATCGACGACGACGGTGTTGGCTCGGTCAAGAGTAAAAAAAGTATTGGAAGAGTTAGCATTTCTGGTAGAGGTGAGAAGATTGAAACTTTCGATTTCTATGTGCCCGAGTCGAGTGCTGGACTGGATTTCATGGCGCAGGTGCAGTCAGGCGGCTCAAGAAACTCAAGAAATCAGTCGAGTCTAAAGAGGGTTTTGTCAGTGAAAGAAAGACAGGATGAGAAGTTGAGTCAGCCGGTGAGACGAATTCAGAGTGTTGCGGAGCGAAATGCAGCCTCTAGGACGGCTAGCGGGGATATTGAAGCGCTTCAGAAACGGTCATCATTGAAACGCGGCGTAAGCAGTCAATCTGGAGGATTCGGATTTTCTGCGGCGTCTGAAATTAGCCCACCTCGTAGACTTCCTGATGAACGTCTGAAAATAAGAGTTCAATTCCCGCCAGATTGTCCAGGTTTGGGAATTCAGCTCGAGGAACCCGATAGAACAGTGATCAATTGGGTTGAAGAGGATGGACTTGGGGAACGAGTGGGGTTTGAAATGGGGGATCGATTAGAAATGTCATTGCAAGAAATTGCACCGCATGTACAAAAATGCAAAGCCGATCCCAGTTATGCTTTCGACATACCCATAGTAAGACCAGGGAAATTACGTCTGCAAATAAGAGTTCAATTCCCACCAGATTGTCCAGGTTTGGGAATTCAGCTCGAGGAACCCGATTTTACAGTGATCAATTGGGTTGAAGAGGGTGGGCTTGGGGAACGAGTTGGGTTTGAAATGGGAGATCGACTAGAAATGTCATTGCAAGAAATTGCACCGCATGTACAAAAATGCAAAGCCGATCCTAGTTATGTTTTCTACATACCCATCTTAAGACCAGGGACATTAACAACACAAGAAGGAGACAGCAATACAGTGTCAATGTCAAAAGCGAAATCGGTGCGTCTAAAAATAAGAGTTCAATTCCCACCAGATTGTCCAGGTTTGGGAATTCAGCTCGAGGAACCCGACTTTACAGTGATCAATTGGGTTGAAGAGGAAGGACTTGGGGAACGAGTTGGGTTTGAAATGGGAGATCGACTAGAAATGTCATTGCAAGAAATTGCACCACATGTACAAAAATGCAAAGCCGACCCTAGTTATGTTTTCTACATACCCATAGTAAGACTGGTGCCAATGTCAAAAGCGAAATCGTTGAAAAGTCTAAGCTTTGCATCAGCGAAGTCGGGGGAGCATCGAAGTGAGAATCCATACTTTTTCGAAACGCAACAAACGCAACAAGAAGCTATGGCACAAGAAGCAATGGCGCTACTTTCGAAGAACGTGTTTGAAGGGTTTCATAATCAAGAATGTCCCAGTGTGGTTTTGTCCGATAGAAGCTGTTGTAACTATAATTCCGAGGAGCTTCTTGAAGAAGATTTCGTGCAACAAAAGACACCATTTAGTACTCAGCCAGCAGCAAAAATTGAAGACGCGACTCAGAATCGCGGCATTGATCATGCTAATTTCATCAACAGTGATCTCATGTGCAGCAACGGCCACAATCATCAGCATGATCATCATGTCAATAAAAGCAACAATGTTACTATTGCACAAATTCACAATAGCATGAGTAGCAGTTTTATTGCATCCAAAAACGAAACGTTATCGAAAAATACATTCGATGAACTCCTTGGTAGTTTGCTACAGGTTGATGACGGGGAGGGGGATTCTGAGGTTGATGACGAGGACTCATCTCGGAATTTAAAGTTCTTGGAGCTACCGCAATGCCATAGTAGTAATCGTCCGCGTAACGTCGATCAAGAGGTTCTTGTAGAATCTGTAGAGGTCGTGGAACAGGATGGAAGAATGGTCAATAAAGCTTTTAGCAATGGAGAGCAGGCGGGTTGTGGCGTTCAATCTGATGTGAACTTTCCAGTGGCGTTTCAATCAGTAGGTGGTGCAAATAATAATGTGACAACTGATGATCCGAGTCATGCTCAGCAGCGAGTGAATCGGGACGGCGCCAAGCGCAGTACTAATAATTTCATCTCTGCTCGGTCGTTGAACAGTGTGCATGAATCTGATGATCTTCAAAATGTTGACGATGCTTTAAAAGTTAATTCTCATGTGGTGAATACTAACTCTGCTAGTCGTGCGACACCTTTGACGAGCAGTAGTGGCACTATGCATGTTGTAAAAAGTTCAACTGTTAGCGCGTATGCAAAATCCAGCAATCCGAAGAAGAGATCATTGCCGCCGCTGTCGAGCACCAAGCCGATGACTCGGAAAGATCGGCACCAACAACAGCTCCAGCAGCATTTGAATTCTCAAAGTAGTTGTTCTATGAATCAAAGCAGTTTCAATATTAGCGCAGAACAAGGTACCATAGCAACTAGTATGGTCTTAGATCAGTTACGAAAAACAAACCAGAAAAGCTCTAGCCAACAGCAACAGTCAATGCATTCACAGAATTGTTTACCCAATGATAGTCGTTCGCTGTTCGAGAGAAGTCTCAGTCCTGAAAGTCTCTCACTTGAGAGTTTTGATGATCATCGCGCCAATCATTTTGAAGCGACAGCAGCAGCAGGTCAGACTCAGTTCATCAGCTCTCCGATTCAATTCATAGAGGATTTCAATTGCAATGGCTTTAATACTACAGCGACAACAAAGGATTTAAAAGACTTATTGGCTTTTTCACAGAAGAAGGACGATGATGACGAGCGTAGGAACTTGATGATTGCATCATCGGCCGCGATGGTAGCGCAGCACCACCAAGCAGAAGGTGACGACCGTGCAAGAATGATTGTCAACAACTCAGAAGTTGCAAGAATACGCCATGCTATCGAGGGAGATCATATGAGCCCAATAGATTATGAAGAGCTTAATAATGATCGCACTCCTGACAAAGATGATGACGCGGAACAACTTGATCAGGTCGTGGATCAGGATGTGAAACAAACTTTGGGCCCGCACATTGACAAGGTGCATCAAGCACAAGTTGAGGAGGCTGCTACTGGCCTGGCTCATCGTGATCGTGTTCTTCCACGACGCCGTCCTGATCATGCTGGTACTGCTACAGTTTCGAGTCCGCCCAAAACGAGAAAAGCGAACCCGCTGCTTCACCAAGCTGGGGCGAATGACAAATATATTGACACGCTGATCAACAACACCGTGAATCAACATTCTGAGAAAATAACGCGGTTGTTAGAGCCCATTTCGCATCGCGAATCTCTGCCAGGAAACAACATAGACGCAACAAGAACTCATGGACCTAAACCCCTAAATTCATTTCCAGCAGAACGCACGTTTCCACAAACCACACAAGCAACAACTCTAAATTCACCGAACGAAATGCACCAGGAAGATGCTTTTACACGACATGTTCGTGTAAAACCACAAAATTTAGAAAAACGACTACTGATGATCGATGAAAATACCAATAAAATGAGATGTGTCAAAAAGTTTAAAGAGTTTTTAACCCAGCCAAGTGACGATCCAGATGGGCCAGTTTTACCAAGTATGACGAATATCGAACCACGTGCAGTAGAAGATAGAGGTCTACACCCACCGTTTCCAGCCCCATACGAACAGCACAACAAAGATCCAATCTTTGATCGCAACTTCAAATTCTATGCCTTTGTCCTTGTCACAACAACGTATGACAAAAGACTACATTTAGGCAATAGAAAGTTAGGAGTACAAAGACAATTTGCGCCAACATGTCAGAAACCGATATTCATTGTGAAATTCAATGATCGAGTAGTATGGGATGGAACAAAGTTGAGGACTGCAGGTGGGAGGTTATTTCCGAATGGAAGGATGATGAGATTTGAAGATGTAGTTAAAATGGAAGAACATCAACACAGATTGAATGTGAAAATGTTGACAACAATTGGTCGACCGTTGAAAGCGTTGCCATGGCAACAGGAGCCTTTAAAGTCTTCAAAGCCTTTGACGGAAGAACCTCCTACTAGTAGTACCAAAGAGAACAACAACTTCTTCTCACAACAGCAGAAACAAGAATCGTCGCAGAAACAAGATTCTGACAACAATTATTATAACTCAAGCAATGCTTGTCAAGCATTTATAACTGAAGATCTGAATCAACTGGTTGAAGACGAGGATGAGCAGCTGTTTAACAAGCCCCACTATAATTACAAGGATGGCAGCCATAACGCTTCTTATCACAGTCTGTATAGCACTGCAAATGCGAATTTGAATTTGATCAATTCGGATCAAGCCGCGTTTCAGGATCACAGCAGAGGTTTTTCAAGTAGCTTGTCGGAGTCGTCATGCACTATGTCGAGTCATTCAAATCAAATCGCTCTTGAGGAGGACAACGATGATGAGCAGGATGATGAAGTTTTCAGTGTAGCAGGAAAATCACCGTCTGAAATTATCAGCGTTCACAGTGGAATATCTTCGATTCCTGGTGTTGTGTTGGGAATGCCTAGCAAGAGTCTGGTGAAAAATGTTGTTCAGCCACAGAAAAACGGTGAGGATGCAACAGCAGCAGCCGAGAAGACGCATGGCAACAGAAAGTTTTCCCAAAATGAAAATTCGCCCGCGTCAATGCCTCGCGTTATCAATGAACAATATCACAACACAACAGCAACACAAGCCATAATTGAACAACAACATAATGCACCTTCACCGCATGATTCTGGATTACGAGCATTGGACATGCTAGAAGATGATTGCGAAGAGGAGGAAGAGTGGGAGTGGGAGGAGTTTGAAGAAGAGGAAGTCCCCGACGATGACGAAGGAGGCCTCTTGTCACCAATAGCTGAAGGAGATCACGAAGACTTTGATGATAGCAAACCACTACACGCGGCAGGAAAAAAACTAGTAGTGAAAAAAATTTCGTCAGGCCAGTCGAAAAATGCTAAACAGAAGCAGATGGGTTCACTGATTAATGCTGATAAGGCTGAGGCGTTGGTCTCGGAGTTGCACGAGGGCGATGATGATGAGAGTTCCAAGAAAGTTAAAATGGGAGCTGAACACGATGTTGTACAACCTGTTGAAGCCACAACTCAAAATGTAACTAGTTCAGAAAACGTTGCTGCTAGTCTAGTTCCACAAGGTCCAATTGCTGTTGAGGCGACTGCTGCACAGGCTGATGCAAATACTATGCCTGTAGACGAAAATGCTGTTCCTGGTGGGATTCAGCAACTTGAAAAATCGAACGACGAAACTGTCGGGGGTGCAGACCCAACGGGTGCAGACCCAACTCCCGACACTATGACTGAAAAAATTTTACAGGAGTCACTATTTCCATCTCAAGATCTTTCTCCAGCAGAAGCCACTCGTGAAATCATGAAATCCCTGGATATTCCACATCCTATGAAAGCGAAGTATCTAAAAGCATGGAAGAGAATCAAAAATGGAGAAAGTACGATGGATGAAGAAATTCAAGAAAGTAAGAAAGTTGTGCAAATAGCCACTGAAGCAGTTGTAACGGAAAAACAACACGTTGACGAGAAACAACAGCAGCAGGATGAGCTTCCCGTTGATGAGGAACAGGAGCAGCAACAGAAAGAAGGCACTAATGAGACGGTTGACAATTTAGCTACTGCAACTGTCATGGATGATGTTGTTACTCAGGACCAAACGGAAACAGCAGCTGTCCACAGCTCGCTTGTAACGGCGAGAGAGGAAGAGACGACCGCGAGAGATACACAGCATGAGCAGAATGCAGCACAGACCACCGCACAAGCACACGACTCGGCAACCGTTGAAAGTTCTGCTGCAGAAACTACTACTGCCGCAGAAAAGTGTAACACCATCGACGCTGCAGCAGAAAACACCACCGAAGAGACCACAGATCATAATGATAACACGATTCATGAATCGTTGTTGCCGTCTTTGGAAGGGATGGACAAAAAAGAGGCGTTGCGGTTGATTATGAATTCTGCAGAGATCCCACAAAAGAAAAAAGGGATGTACTTTCAAGAGTGGAAAAAGCGAAAAGAATCTGCCGCGGCCACAAAGGTCACGGTGCTTCCCGACATAACAAATGCTGAAGTAGAAGTTGGGCATAAGAAAGACGAAGCGCAAGACGCGACTGAAGCAGCAGCAGCAGAAGCAACTGAGCAGAAAGTGCAAGAAGAGAACTCGGTCATGATTCAAGACGATGTTCAGGACGATGACAAGGTGCTATCTGGAGACGCAGTTGTTGAGGTCGAAACTGCAAAAAATGAAAACGCTGAAGACGATGTAGTGAAACCACGACAGGATGAACGTGTCAAAGAGTTTAGTATCCAAGAACCACCCAATGAAGACCCGGTGAACGTTGATGAAGACCCGCCTGCTATCACCGCCACTGGGCAAACTGTAGTACTAGTTCAAAATTCAGCATCAGAAGAACACGACGACTTGCCTGCAGCTGTTATAGTAACTGGAGAAGAGAATTTACCAGTACAAGAACGACTGCCATCATCACGTAAGTCATCAAAAAACGGCAGCGTTGCCTCTCAAGCGTCTATTTCCTATGGCGCACGCGCAGAAGATCCACAAGTTCGCGGCCCAAGTCAAGAGAAAACTTCCAGATTGTCATCAAAAGCTTCATCAAAAGCTCCTTCATCCAAGGGTACTACATCGAAAAATTCTATTATAGCTGCACCACCGCCTATTGGGCCGTCAAATGATCCCGTTCCCCTCCTCAAATCACAGTCTAAAGACAGAATTCAGTACTCCCAGCATTATTTGGAAAAGCCGGAACTAATCGAAAAGCGAAAAGAAATCAATCGGGCGAGGGCAAAATCATTTATTGATAGGGTTGATAGTAAAAAACGTAGTGCTAGTAAAGAAATTGGCAGTAGTAGGGATATTGTTGCCAGGTCGGATGCAGAGATTACATCAGGTAGGAAAAAAATTCTATCAAAACTAAAGAAAAAACTTAAGCCTGTTGCATTGCCGAGTAAGCCGCTGAAAGACAGAATAGAGGAGATCGATAATAAATTTGGGACTGTGAAATTACCAAAGAAATATGGTGAGATTGAGAATCTTGCTTTGGATGAATTGTTAGAGAAAAACGACGAGAGAGAAATGGCAGGTCGTTTTAGATCAGAATTAGATTCTATTTTGGTAAGAAAGAAGCCTGCTGCATTGAGTTCGGTTGAAGATGTGAAAAACAATGTCATTGGATCTGAAATGGTTGCAAGTTCGGCAAAAACCGAACGCGATGACGACCTAAACTACAAACATCGTTTGGAAACACAAAACCAAATTGCAGTATCGAAAAACCCGATGCAACGACCTGTTTATTCGTTATTGGTGAACGTGCCTTATGTTTCCACTCTCAACCAACCGATTCCATACGATTTTAAAATCTCTCCCGAGAGAGATCGCTTGTTTCTGATGTTAAGAATGATGGGATGTGAAAATTTTTTACCAAATAGTAAGCTGCAGCAGCGTGGTGAGTCTGACCATAATAAAATTAAACTTGGAATTGCTGTCTTCCCAGGAGATTCCATTTTGAGAAGTGTGATGCCAAGGAATACTGCATGTGGCTTTGCATTGTTTCCAAAAATGCCGAAAGTTTTGAAGAAAGATTGGCAGATGAGTATGATGCGTGGGAGTGATGATAATACCAATAGCGGAGCAGTGTTTTTGTTGAATCCGGTGCTTTTGGATGATAGTGGCAGCAGTAAAAACATTATGGTGGGAGGGATGAGTAAAACGGTGAAAGCAAAAAACAATGATAGTGCAGACTTTTATTACTTGTTGGGTGGGCCCATGGAGACGAAGGTCGTAAGGTAATAGTAGGTTGAATGGTTGGAAATACGACGTCGGAAGTTGGAATATTATGCGTAAATTTTTACGTTATGTTGGAAAATGATTGGTATTCGCTGTGTAAAGATTCAGTTTTGGTCCATACGAAATGTTACGAATTGAGTTGGAATATAATATCTGTGCATCGGCGGACTCGAACGGCTGTTGGAGTAATTGCGGTAGCTTGAAACGGGAGCGAGTTGGTATAGCAGGCTGTTTAGCACAATAGTGCTTTGGGGAAATCTAGTAATCACATTGATTATAGTGTAAAACATGACTGAATTCTTGGGGACACGACTTTTAGATTTGATATATGAACTATCATTCATAAGTAGGCGTTGCGGTACTTCAGGATTTGGTCAGTTTGTTCGTCCTGTGTGATAATTCACAGTATGGCATTGTCAATCTGTAAAGGTGTCATTCGCAGTGGATATTGTGTGTCCAGGTTGATTCAAGTTGATGTGTGAATCAGAATTTGTGGTGTGGTAGTGAGGTTAGTTATATTTTCACATGTTTTCAACGCATTCAAAATTGAATAGCCGTCGACGTTTCAGGTGTCATGATAAATTAGGTCTTCCAGTATTCTCGAGATAGTTACAAGTATTTGTAAGAGCAATCAAAATGTTTTCATTCAGCACAGTCGGAAAAGCAACCGTGTTTTGCTCTGTATTTATCGTTTTCGGTCTATCAAAAAAATTTGTCACAGAAGATGATGATCGCAATATCAATCCTATCACCGATTCAGACAGCGAATTCACCAACAAGAACAGCGGATCCCTCTTGCCCACAGTTGCAATCGCAAACAGCTACATCGATTTAGCAACGTCGTCGCAAACTACAGCAACAAAGTCTCAAACTACTAGTGAAAAGATCCGTGATAACACATGGTTCAACGTTAACGATATCAAAGACGGTCTACAAAAAGTTTGGGGAAATGTAGATGACATCCAACACCTCGATCAAAATCCAGCAATCAAAAAAATCCCGAATCTCCACGGCTACGTACTCCCCCATGCTGGCACAGCGTATACTAAATTTATCTATGCGCATACATTACGATTTCGTCCTACAAAAACAGTCCAGAACATTATCATCGTGTACCTACCAGCAAACGAAAAACCAAATATTGATGGAAAATTGTTTCACGAATTTTACGTACCTAGGGAGACATTGAAAGTACATTTCGGAAATGAGGTAAACTATATTGGTTGGAACATGATGAGTGAAAAACATTGGTATATTGATGGAGAATCTGGTGTAGATGGGAATGGTGTGGGGAATGGTGAAAATGTGAAACTTTCTGATGGTGGTGAAAAGACTAATGAAATTCTTACAAAACTATCACCAGACAATACCCTCTTCATTCTCAGTGCAGACATGAGTCATTTCAAGCCACTTCAGGAAGCAGTACCGATGGAAAATTGCGCAGCTCAAGTTTTGATGCACACACCAGCCTGGCTTGAAGATTTGAAATCTGCGAATGCCATGGAAACGAAATATCCATGTTTAAAAGCAGTAGATGACATGCGATCATTTAAGTTTTTGTATAAAGAGTTATTACCGAAAGTCTTTGGTAGTAGTGACTCTGAGAATAAAGTTAATGATTTGACATTACAATGGATTGGAAGGACCCGTTCAACAGAACATGAAGGTCAAGAACGTCCTGGAGTTGGGTATTTATCGTTTCTATTAAGAGATCGTGCTGGGTATAATGGAAAGACATTTGAAGAGTTGAAGAAGATGGGGAAGGAAGGTAATAGTAGTGGTAGTGGTGGTGAAGGAGGTTCTTTTGTACAAGGGAGTGAAAGTGTAACGACAGTGTCTGAAAATTCTGACCAGGATCAGCAAGTGGACATCAAACAACTTCAAGATCGCACCATAATACCAGCACAACCGACGCGCCATACTACAGCCCACGAAAGTACTATGCAGGCCCATCTGGAACTCAGCATGAAAACGAACCATCGAAATAAACAACCCGATGGTTTCTTCGTAACTGCATACGATGACAACATGACGCATCGCGAATGTTTAGGTAACGTAAAAGAATGGTCAGTGGAAAAAGAGGGTGAGTTATTGAAAGAAGTGATGGAAAAAGCAAGAACAACTTCACGTCTCACCGGTGGCGACATTCCGAAGTCTGGCGCAAAGGTTGAACACTTCACAATCACTTATTTGTTCAAGGAAAGCGGGGAAAGTAACAATGAATTCATTCGCGGTTGGCATGCGATGTCACATGGAGGAGCATTATATTTACCAGATGTATTCTTAGAAAACACATTCGATAATGGTAAATGGATTGAGAAAAGTGATCGGCTTTGGCCAGAGTGGAGAGAATTTGATGTTAAGGGAACTTTTCATCATTTGGAAGAAAAAGCAGCGGGAAATGGATTTTTAGAAATTATGTTGGAAAAAGATGGTAGGGGGAGTTGGTCCGCTTCGTCGTCAGACGGCGGCGCGAGTAATGTTTCAAGGTCTAGACCAAGAGAAGAACAAATGGTGTTGGGGTTAGATGGGCGTGGAGAAGTCGGTCAGTTTGTTGAGGGTGAGGGAGGGGCAGACCGCGGAGGTGCCGTGGCATATCATAGTGGTTCAAAATCTAGTTTTATCGAAAACAAGGATGATTCAATGCAGCTGTTCTATGCAGAGGTGGTGCATGTGTGAAAATTGGCTCATGGCATTGAAAAAGTATTCTTAGCTGTACATGTATTGTCTAGTGTGTGGAAATTTTGAAAGACAATTTGTTAAAGAGACCTGTCCATAGATGCTTTCATTCATATATTGGGGCGACCGTAATTCAGAAACAATCACTAATTGTGCAAGCATTTTGCGTGTGAGTCCATAAAAGTGCAATGTGTTGTGGAACGCAGGCTGATCATCGATCTGATTCTTCTCCTTTTCAATTTCAAATCTGCATTGATTTGTTCTTCAATGTATGCTCTCGAATTTTTTGTATCATGATATATTTCTACAATTTCAAACTGCACAAGCAAAACACAGCGTCAACATTGTATTCCATTTTGTTTTCCAGTGGAATTTGGTTTGATCTGACAAATTTCAACAACGACACAGATTGATCAATTTCATGATGGAAACACAATATGGATGCAGAAAGTTTTAGCAATAGTGTTTTGTCTAGTATTTGGCCATAGTAGTATTTGTTGTTGTCGCAAATATTGAGTTTTCTCAACATTTTGTCTGACATATTATGTCGCCGACGCAATTGAATCTGTCGTTTTTTAGTATAATCAGAAGTAGCATCACGTTGTTGATTCTGATGATAAATTTATCTTGTGTATTGATTTCATGTCCTACTAGTACAAAAAATTCAACGATCGTAGTGCAGTGCTGCAAAAAATTCTTGCCAAGAATTGTTCCGTCCACATCTGACGAGTATGTGAATGAAGGCAATGATGTTGAACCCCAATGTCTTGAAGACATTCTAAACCGAAGTAAGCCTGTGTTTGCACCTCGTATTGTTCCCGAAACAGCAGCCCCAAACAAAATTGTCTGGCAAGACATTCCAAGTCGAGCAAAAGCTTTCTTCCCATCGGGAGCAAAGTACTCTATCAAAATCTTGGTTGATGATGACGCTAATGATTGCCAGTTTGATGTGACGTCATCGTCAAAAGCTGAAGATTTCTCAAACGACTTTGAAGCGCATGTAATTACTCCAGTACCAAAGCTAAGCGAGCCTGTTACTGACGAAGCCGTGCTGTCATCAGTGCAAAAAGCATTGGAAAAGGGTCAAATCTCGAAATTCGATGGTGCATTATGGATTCCGCCGCAAACGGTTAATCAAGTTGTAAGAGGTTCTGAAAGTGGACCTATACGATTAAAAGATATTGATAGTAAATTGAGAACTAACGTTGGCAACACATTTGAAGAAAACGGTTGGGGTCTATTGGTCATGGATTATAAGAAAAAGCCTCAGCCGCTGCTGAAAAAACTACTACCAGTACATTCTGATCACATTACAGTAAGCAGTGCTCAGTCCAGCGTTGACAATTATGCGAAAAAGGAATGGTGCATGCAGTGGTATTCGCAGTTAGCAGCTTTACATGATTCTAGTAGGAATCCAGATGTTGATGCTGTTGGGGCGACTACTGCTACAGGAGCAGCAGCAGCAGTAGTAACGAGTAAAGAGAGTAAAATAGAATCAACAACTCCCCTCCGCTACAACGAAAAAACGGCGATGAAGAGCAATACTACATCATTTGGAAAACTGAATCATGATTACAAAGTTGCAGTAATGCCATTCGAAGAGTTCGATGAAGATTTACAAGAGTTTTTTCGTGTGAAAGTCTTAGATCATGGAGATTGGACGCCGATTTTTAAAGCAAATAATCCAACAGCATTACTTTGCTTCGAGTTTCATCCCAACTACATGCGTGATTTCGTCTTTAATTACGACGTTGGGACGAAAGGGACATTTTTAGAATATCATCCGTTTCCACATTTGTATATGGCAGGGAACAAGGAGAGTTATGTGCGTTTGATCCTTGGAAGAGAGATGGATGGGGAGCTTGGGGATGATCCTGTAGCTGGGGATGTTGCATATTGGAGTGAGATAGATCGTGCTTTAGGAAAAAGTTATATGTTTATCGACGTAACGATTCCATACGGGAAAGCATTGTGGGCAAAACCAATGGCGATTCACAATCCGTCTGCAAGTGTGGGGATTGTGTACGGGTCGTTAGAGTTGAAGAATGGCAGGGAAATTACGGGGATAATGAAGACAGTAGCTGGAGAAATGGTACAACCGTTTGGAAGATTGGCAACGGATGATGAAAAATTGCATGATAGTAGTATTACGCGGTTGTCAAAATTATAGTTGGGATTGTGAGTTCCAATTTGTTATAATAGTTCAACGGTAGCTGGAATGTAAAAATTCACAAGTGATGTAATAGCATAGAAAGAGTTTATCATTATAGTTTTTTTCATTCGCCGTTTATAGTAATACGTAAATGGTAAATCATGTTTGTCATATTATGTCGAGGCCAGTCGCGTTGTTATTTTAGACGGTCATGACTAACCGTGGAGTTGTCGATAGTGTGAGTGAAGTTGTTTAGAGATTGTTGAGGTTGGGGAAATTTGTTATTATAATAATAGTTTTTGATTTTTTGACGTCTTGATGTTCTCTGTGTACAGTAGTTGACGTCCTGTAATTTTGCTGATATATTGATTAATATTCGTCATGAATTGGCAGTAGATATTTGTAAAATGATGTCTCATCCAATAGGTATGAGAAGCATTTGGATCGACGCAGTTGAAAAAATCCAGGGATATCAGTGCATAGGCATTCTGAAAAATCAGTTATACGAGTGAAGAATTGATTAATAGAAATCAATGGATCTTCCCTGGGACCGGTGAGTCTCTGGATGGTCACTCGTCAGAAGAGCATGTTGTTTGAAGCAGTTCAAGTTGTGAGTGAATTGTTCTGGCCATAATTGTGTTGTTGTTTGTCTTGTGTGAACATTGTTTGTCATTAATGGACACAGTTTGTCGTGCATGCATTGAGTCAATTTCACAATTATGAACAAAGTCAGAAAAAGGACTAGGTGACGTGCAGGATTGTTGACGTCGTTGGTTATGATTCTTCAACTCTTTTTTATTTTTGTAGAGACATTTTTTTTATCTTCAACTCTTTTTTTTTTGTTTTTTCGAGTTCAGGCGCGTTGTAATTTATTTCAGGCGAGCCGACCGTGGAGCTGTAGAGACATTATTATTGCGTGAAATGGTGTCCTGTTTTTTTTGACCCCATTCACATAATTTGTTAGTGGTAATACACACATCAATTTTGTAGTCAGTGCGATATTTGGAAAATTTTGTGTGTTGTTTGTTATCAATCCCCATCCAATCGAAGTGTCTGAGAAGAGTTTCGTTAGTGGGTCGGTGGATTTAGTTAGTATCAATTTCAAATTCTCTTTTTCAAATTCCTTCATTAACCATGATTGCCCGTCCCTTCCTAGGATTCAGAATCTCTCCGGTGTCCGTGACCGCAGCATTGACCGGGGTATTATCTGGATTCTTCCTGGTCTTCGGCCACCCGGTCTACCGTGATTTCGTGCCGAACGGGCACTATTTTAAGGCCGTCGGGCATGTGGGTGATCCGAATAATGGGTATACGGCGAGGAATCAGTTCGGGCGCGATTTCAGCAGGTATGGGAAATCGTGGACGGAGGCGTTGTGCAAACTCGACAGCGATGGGGATGGTTTCACCAACGGTGAAGAGCTCGGCGACCCAGACTGTAAGTGGAAAAGCGGCGAGAAACTCTCCTGCGCCACCAAAGTCTCCGACCCAGGTGATTCGGAGAAGGCAGCGGCATGTGGGACTGGGTCTGACAAAGAGGACTTGACCATGACGAAGATGCATTTGTCTTTCACGACGCACGGGATTTTGATGCTAGTCGCATGGGGCATGATGGTGCCGGCGGGGATTTGGTTGAGCATTATGAGCAGGAATCGTCAAGGTTGGTTTTGCTTGTTTTTATGTTGATATAATTGATGCTTAAGAAAATTGTTGTTGTTTGGTTGTTGAATTATATCAACAGCTTAATGAGTTACATCGTTATAATTGTATTGATTGAGATGTCGGAACGATTTTCTGCAATAGTGATGGTTCACGTCCAATAACTATATTTTTGTATTACAGCATTACTAAGTAATAATTTAAAACTCACACAGGTTTTCTAAACATCAAGCCCGACGCATCCAAATGGTGGCACAAACGCATCGCACCAGCCGGATTTCTATTATCTTTGGTCGGACTCACGTTTTCGATTTTGTCCGGTTCAAAGGTGGGTTCGTATCATAGCATCGTTGGGATTATGGCGACAGCAGTGGCGGGTTTGCAAGTCTTTCTTCCTTGGGGGGCTAGCTGGTTCAAGAAACCCGTTTTGTTCCGATGGCATCGTTTGTATTGCGGCTATGTTGCTCAGATGTTAGCGTTGTTGGCCTGTGTCACCGGTGGATGGATGTATTTTATCCGGTTTTCCGACCAAATCCTGTTTCGCATCGCATGCGTCATTTGTTTGTTTTGGCAATACGTGTTTTTTCACAATATGTTTGAAAGGATCATCAACAATATGTTGAGGGTAGAGAAAGCGAGAGTAATGTGGGTGGGGGATGATGGTAGTAGTAGCGTTGGAGGCGGTGATATTCCGACAATAATAGGTAATTCGCAGCCCACGCGACAATAATAGCGATAATGCCGACTCCAATTAATAGTGTAACTGGTGGAGTTAGAATTGATTAATCAATTCATTGTCAAAGGATGATTGCAATTATTTCTCGGCGAGGTTCAACAAATGAAAGTGTAAGTAAGTTATGTAAAAGTATTAAATTTTTTTAAATTGCGGAAAAAATTGGCTTGATGTCTTTACACAATATTTTTAGCATTGGTTAAATCGGGTTTTACGAACTAGGTGTAGTAACAGTTACAATTCAAACACAGGGGCCGCGTATATTAAGAAATATTAATGATATTCAGAAGTTGGAAAAGTCCGGAGTTGGAGCGGTGCATGTGCATTCTGAAAAATCAGTTATGCGAGTTTTTTTTTTGTTTTTGTGAAGAATTAGAAATCTTCCCTAGGGCCGGTGAGTCTCTGGATGGTCATAACTCATCAGAAGAGCATGTTGTTTGATGCAGTTGTGAGCGAATTGTTCTAGCCATAAAATTGTGTTGTTGTGTGTCTTGCGTGAACATTATTTGTCATCAGTTTGTCTATACTATGCATCGAGTCAATTTCCCTGAACAAAGAATGAGGTGACGTGCAGCGTGCAGCATTTTTGACGTCATTTTTTATGATTCTTCCACCCTCTTTATTTTTGTGGAGATCTATTGCGTGATTCTGTCTTGTTTTTTTGATCCCATTCACGTTTCATAGTAAGTGTACAGTATTATTGGTTACTACATCGATTTTGTAGTCAGTGCGATATTGTTATCAATATCCATCCAATCGAAGTCTGAGAAGAGTTTGTTAGTGGTGGATTTAGTATAGTAATATCAATTTCAAATTCTCTTTTTCAAATTCCTTCATTAGCCATGATTGCCCGTCCCTTCCCAAGACGATTCTCTCCGGCGTCCGTGACCGCAGCATATTGGTCCACCGGGGTATTATCATTATTATACCCCTGGAATTTCCTCCTGCCAATCTTCGGCCACCCGGTCTACCGCGATTTCGTGCCGAATGGGCACTATTTTAAGGCCGTCGGACACACGGGTGATCCGAATGAAGGATATACGGCGAGGAGTTCGTTCGGCAGCGATTTCAGCAGGTATGGTAAGTCGTGGACGGAAGCGTTGTGCAAACTCGACAGCGATGGGGATGGTTTTAGTAATGGTGAAGAGCTCGGCGATCCAGACTGTAAATGGTCGAAAAGCGGTGGGAAACCTGTTTGTACTACCAAAGTCTCCGATCCAGGTGATTCAGAAAAAGCAGCAGCATGCGGGAATGGGTCTGGCGAAGAGGATTCGACCATGAAGATGCAGCATTTATTTTTGACAACACATGGGATTATGATGTTAGTCGCATGGGGTATGATGATACCGATGGGGATTTGGTTGAGTATTAAAAGCAGGAATAAACAAGGTTTGTTTGTGGTTTTGCTTGTTTTTATGTTGATATAAATAATAAAATTGTTGTTGTTCAGTTCGGTTGTTAAATTATGAACAGTTCAGTTATGAGTTACATTTCGTTATAATTGTATTGATTTTAAGAAGTCGGAATGATTTTCTGCTGCAATAATGATGGTGTATCATCGTCCAATATAGGTTTTCTAAACAAAAAAATAAAGAAACTCTCTCACAGGTTTTCTAAACATCAAGGGTTGCAACACGAAAGAAGATTCCAAATGGTGGCACAAACGCATCGCACCAGCGGGATTTCTATTGTCCATAATCGGACTAACGTTTTCGATTTTATCCGGTTCAAAGGTGGGTTCATATCATAGTATCGTTGGTATTATGGCGACAGCAGTGGCGAGTTTGCAAGTCTTCCTTCCTTGGGGGGCTAGTTGGTTCAAAAAACCCATTCTATTCCGATGGCATCGTTTGTATACTGGCTATGTTGCTCAGATGTTAGCGATGTTGGCCTGTGTCACCGGTGGATGGATGTATTTTATCCGGTTTTCTGACCAAAATATGTTCGGCTTCGCAATGGTTATTTGTTTATTTTGGCAGTACGTGTTGTTTCACAATATGTTTGACAGGATCATTAACAATATGTTGGGAGCAGAGAAACAAAGAGTAATGTGGGTGGAGGATGATACTAGTAGTATTGGAGACGGTGATGTTGGTAATATTCGCAATGGACACGGCGATAATTATAGCGATAGTTCCAATAGTCAAACTATTGGTAGAATTGGATTCCGATAATTGATTTTTATCGATTCATCCTTGTTCTATTGGATGATTTATCTCATGTGAGAATCTCCGTGAGGCTCTCCGGGAGGTGTCTACAATCGTAAAACCGCACAAGGGGCAAAAATCGCTCTATTCAAACCTTATTGATTTTTCCGTTTTTCAAAATGTCCTGATGTTTCGAGAAAGTTTCTGAAGTGATCGGTGTGTTGTTGGGTGGAGTCGAGTAAAATTGGATTTTGAAGTGTGACGATGCCAGCTCAGATGGTTTCTGATGGAAATTGTGTTTTTGGGTCTGTCATTGAAGTCCTTATTCAAGTTCTTATTCGGGGTGTTGTAAAGGGGTGGTTTTTGGGTCCTGAATAAGAGATCTATTTTCTTATTCGCGGTCTAAAAATTCGTTTTGTGTATGTTTTTGCCTATAGGTGGGTGAATAAGGAATTGAATACCTTATTCAGGGGGGTTGCAAATGGCATCACATCTCAGGTGAAGGTGTCCGAATCGTGTGGAGTTGTGCAGATCAAATGTCTGTGTTTCGCAGTTGTGCAATCGGCAATCGATGTAGAAATGCCAATCGGGGTCTTCGAAGTTTCCGACGAGATTGCTGATGGTTGTTGCCATTATCGTCTTCAAATTTTTTCAAGATTGAAAAACGGAATTTGGTTTTTTGAATAAGGAATGAATAGAGGGTTAGGCGCCCGGGGTGCAAACAGGCGACTACAACAATTGGGAAAGTGTAAGTTATGTAAAATTTTTTACAATGAACTATTATAAAACTATGGGGATTCAATTGGGGTGATGTTTTTATACAATATATTTTTTTAGCATTGGCTAATTTATCCAGTATTTTTAGGAATTATTACTTAAACAGGGTTACAACTATCAAACACAGTCTCAGAAGGGGTATATGGGGGTGGTCGTGTATAATTTAGACTAGTGATATTCAGAAGTTGGAAAAATCCGGAGATGCCGGTGCATTTGAATTCTGAGTTGTGCGAGTTTTTTTTGTTGATGCGTCAGGTTAGGTGGTCTGACTCTGTTTGATGCAGTTGTGAGTGAATTGTTCCAGATTTTTAGCCATGATTCCGTCGTTCAATTGCGTGAAAATCAGAGAGTCATACATAGCAGCCATAGCGACGAATCTCCGAGAGACTCGAGAGTTTCATGAATCAGAGTGAGTGAGAGACAAGCATAAAGTTGTGAATTCACAACTAAACCATGATATTCACTACCTTTTTCCCCTGAAAAAAACTCAAATCAATGTGACACGCGCATGATAAACACCATTGCAGCAATTATTAAACCCAATTTTTTTTCCATTTATTTACCAAAATTTAGTTGTTTGTTTTTTTCAAGTATAATCTGTTTATTATATTGTTAAGAGAGGAAGTGTTGCAATATAAGCAATTGTAAGCAGATTCAGCTTGACAGTTTTCATATAGAATATATTAAGACGACCTAGCTATAAGTATCAAGTACTACCTTGCAGAATTCCAACCACTACAGCAACGCATATCAAAGTGCAGCCCTGATTAAGTATAAGTAGGAACCTATTTTAGGATTTTCAATTAGTCAATCCTCTCGAGCTACATCCTTGGACTGTAGCCTGTTGCTATAGTTCAATTTGTAGTCATCCGTCTTCAAAAACGCAAAGACGTACTGTCTATGTGAAGCTTGTGGAATTGCCCCGGGATATACACGAAATAACGAAATCACTGAAGATTCTTTGAATCGAAGAGACGATTTAACCGTTTCTTTAAGAGAAAAACCAGCGATACCCTTACACGTAATAAAAGTTTCGGAAGCTTCTGAACAAATCAGAATGTCGGTCGAACAATTCATCAAAGTATTTGGTTTTTGTGATTTTTGGTTTGTGATTGGGGAATTTTGATTGTTTTTTTGTTTTTGTTGTACAAATAAAATTGGTATTTACGATTGATGTTGAAATTTTTTGTGACGATTTGCCTAGAAATTTGCGTTGTTGTATTTTGCAAAGAAATTGCAGGATCATCAACTTGGCTGAAAAAATTGACTACGTATAGCTAACCACAAAAGTTTCCCCAATTCAATGAGGAAAGTTATCACAAAATTTACAAAAACACAACAAAACAGACCGTCCCCCTCTTTAAATCGCTTAGCGATGAGGAACGTAAAGTAATTGCAAATTCTATGGAATTGAAGACCTTCGGTGAAGGTCAAACGCTTTTCCGTCAAGGTGATCAAGGAGATGCATTTTACATCGTTTCTGCCGGTCAATGTAATGTGATGGTCAGACCATCCGGATTCCTAAAAGCTGGAGATGAAGTCCGATTGATCAACGAACTTACCTTTGCCGGAACCGCAGTCCCACCAGGAACATTAGCAAAAGTTGATAAATACGATCCAAGTCGTGATTATCCATATACGGTTCGGGTACATGGAACTGGACAGCGAGGACGTGTCCTTCCAGAAGAAATTGAACCTATTTCTGGCATGCCAGAAGATAAATTTGTTGCTAAGGTATTATTGCTTGAAGTTTTGTTGCTTGAAGTTTTTTTGATCATCGTTTTGGTATTCTGATTTGATTTGTATGCATTGTTATGGTTATGAATCTAAGATTTCTTCAATCGACCACCAAATTCTCGATAGATGGAAGTAATATGGTCCATGATGCATTGCCGATGCACCATCATTATCGCAGCCTGAAAATTTATCAAGTATAATTATAGCTCATCATTTAATATCATGCTGCATAGTAATACAAAAAAACTATTGGAATCTGGTGATTATTTTGGTGAAAACTACAAAAAAACTACACAGTTGAAACCTGGTGATTATTTTGGTGAACAATCACTTCTTAAAGGAGCACCAAGAAATGCTACTATCGTTGCAGCTTCGGAATTGAAATTGGCTGTTTTGGATGCTAAAAAATTCAAAGAATTGAGACTCGGTATTTGTTGTAATTGATGTTGTGATAGTGAGTAAATAGTGAGTAAGTTATTCATCATCAACGGATCTGCATTGGGATTTATTTACAAAAAAGAATATTTTACACACAATACTAATGGTTCAAAACCATTCAGAACCACAAAGCATACACTCATCTTTGCCTATAATAAACATAAATAACAACAGGTGAAAAATTGTCATTCGCTAAGCGTAAAGCTATCCAAACTTTCGATGCACAAACTGATATGACTGGAAAAGATACAAGCAAGAGTGAAGATGATATGAACTTGATTGCGGTATTTTTTTTTTTTAAATCAACATTGATTATGTTGTGTCCGTGGTGAAGAACTATTCTGTTGGTGTTTGATAAATTGATAAATTGATTTTATTAACTAGTAACTCCATGCAAATGTGAAGTTTAAATTACATCGAATCAATTATCCTGTCTTCTATTATATCTGATAATGATTAAGTTTAATGATAGCCCCTAAATTGATAATTTCATGAAATTGAATAAAAACACAGTCCGCCGTCGCAGCAAACAAGAAATTGTGTGAAATTGTACAACTTGAAAAATCCCAAATTTCCAATTTGGTCGCATCAGCATGGAAAAGAGATTGCAATCCAGGTATTATGATGAGTTGGTTTGTAACTTTGTTATGGGTTTTGTTAGGAATTTTCGTAAGTTCGTTGTTGTAAAACAGTTTACTAGCCGAATCAATGATCTCATGACATCGTTTATTTTCAATAATTCCAAAATTTCCAACCAAATTCAACGTTATATTTAAACTCAAAACAAATTTAACAAAAAATTTAACTCAAACAAAACCCACCAATGATCCAATTGAATCCCCAAAACAAACAAACAAACAAACTGAAACAACAAACAAAATAAAGGTGATGTTATCATTCAACAAGGAGATATTCAAGCAAACGAATTCTATGTTGTAAAATCCGGTGAATATCAAGTTACAGTAAGTGAAACTGGTGGTATGGAAGATAAATCAACGGCTGCTCAAGTTGTTGGCTCCATCAAAGCTGGTGGTACTTTTGGTGAATTGGCATTACTCTATCAAGCTCCTCGTGCTGCTACCGTCACCTGCTCCAGTAAAGGAACATTGTTTGTGATCGATCGTTATACATTCAAGGAAGTATTGAAAGCAGCAAGTCAAGGACGAATTAACGAATTTATGAAAATCTTGGGACAGATTAAATTATTTGATTGTTTGTTGAGGTATTGTTTTGTTGTGTGGTTAGTTTTTTGTTTTTGATTGGTTCATTGGATATTTTGTTTTGTTTGAACTTGTTCGATTTCGATTGTTGTGATCAGAATGACATTGGATTCGATCATCATGGTTGTTGAAACACACAGCATGGTTAATAGTAGCATATATGATCATCAATGTGAAAAGATTCTTTCTATTGTATGAGTCGAAATAATTTGTTACAGCAGTTTCCATTGGTATTATTAATCATGTGATTGTTCACATCACGATCGCAACATCACGCATCAATAGCTGCATTCAATAGTTGCACAAAAAAACAACAACAAACAAACAAAACACAGTGACGAAAAAGAATCATTAGCAAACGCATTGGTTGAGACCCAATTTATCAAAGGTGAAGTTATCATTAAAGAAGGTGAAGTCGGTGATGCATTTTATATCTTAGCTCGTGGTCAAATTGAATTTTCAAAGAATGGTCATGCTATTTCCATTATGGATTCAAGTAAACCAGAGAAAGGTATATTGTCATTATTGATTAAGTGGTGACATATTGACTTTTTGAAATTATGACATCATTGCAGTTGAGTTATTTCGGTTCTTGTTCGTGAAGTTCAAATGTAACTACTAAGTAAGTACAGAATTGTCCATAGTTGATACCAACTCCAATAAAATTCAAGTTATAGTTACACGCGGGCTTTATAATATGAAAAATTCTCCCTATGCAAAACTAACAAAATTAACAAACAAAAAAAGGTTCATTCTTTGGAGAACGATCTCTTCTGAAAAAAGAACCACGTGCAGCTACTGCAACTGTGATCTCTGATGAAGCAACTGCGCTTGCCTTAACGAAAGCACGATTTGAAGAATTATTGGGTTCCCTCGAAGATATGATCAAAGAATTTAATTCCAATAACAACAAACGTCAATCTCGTATCCACAATACCGGACCAGCCAAGAGAGCTATGGATACAATTAAAATGGCCGATTTGAAACGCCTCGGTCTTCTCGGTTGTGGTGGTTTTGGTGCTGTCACATTGGAACAACATAAGGAAACAGGAAAAACCTATGCTTTGAAGAAATTGAGTAAAGGTTTCATTGTAAAAACGAAAATGCAACAAGGTGTAAAAAGAGAAAAAGAAATCTTGTCCATGTGCGATAGTGATTTTGTTATCAAACTGTATGCAACTTTCAAAGATCCTGGTCATTTATATTTCTTGTTGGAACCAGCATTGGGTGGTGAATTGTATGCAACATATCATAAACATCGGTATAATTTTTTTTTTTTGATTTTTGATTTTGATGACAGACTCATGACATTCTGAGGAAATTTTTTGTCATGACATTTTTGGGTAGTATTTTGCGAGTCATATAATTTCAAAAAAAATCTACGATTATATTCTCGAAGGATCATTTCCAAATTTACACACTGACACAAGCAATTCTGATCCCAATGAGATGTGATTCCATAGCATGAAGCGAAAAAGTTGAATTCTTACACAAAAATCCCCACTTAAACACAAAAAACAAACACAGATTCCATGGTGATGTAAAGAAAGCGAAATTCTACTCCGCATGCGTTGTCTATTGTTTCGAACATCTTCATTCTCGAAATATCTTGTACAGAGATTTAAAACCAGAAAACTTGCTCCTTGATGATAAAGGACAATGTAAAATCACCGATATGGGTCTCGCAAAGGTTGTTGTTGGAAAAACCTATACAACATGCGGTACTCCAGATTACTTCGCACCAGAAGTTATTCAGCAAACTGGTATGGGTAAAGGTGTCGATTGGTGGACACTCGGAGTTCTTATTCACGAATTGATGTGTGGTCATGCACCATTTGAAGCGAATGATCCTATGGAAACATATCAGAAAATTGTCCGAGGTGTAAACCGAGTAAGATTTACATACAAAGATAATGATGCAATTGATTTAGTGAAAAATATGTTGAAACATCAACCATCAGAACGATTACCAATGCGAGTAGGTGGAACGAAAAATATTAAAGGACATCCATGGTATGCTGGTTTCGATTGGGATACATTGTTTTCAAGAACTATGGATGCACCTTATAAACCAAATGTTAAGGGACCAACTGATATCTCTAACTTCCGCGCGCATGAATCTGATTTGCCACCAGATATTCCATATAAGGATGATGGAAGTGGATGGGATGCTGATTTCTAAGTGTATGGGTTGATTTTCAGTAAAATGATAGAGTTGAATTGATTAAGGTTGTTTGATTGAGTGTTATTGTCATTATATGGGATTTGTGTTATATTTAAAAAGGTTTTCTATGGATCAATCAACCAGATTATGAAACTAGTATATACGAACTGGGTATCTATTGCGATCATCCAATGCGGAATAATATACAATCAAAAAAGGTCTAGCTGCTATTGGGGAAAAAAATTTTTTGTATCAGTGGTGGATTTGTGGTTTTTCAAAAAAACAATTCATGAATACTGTAGTCTCAACTATAAAAAATCCCAATTCATCACTGATAGAAAAATTTTTCCACATAATACCAATGGTATAAAGGCGTTATATAACGAGAGATGATCCCAACCACGATCAATGAGATTGCCAAAAACATAGTACCCAAGAAAAAAAATTTCTCAACAGTAATACTAGTAGCTATCAGTATAACAAACAACAACATTCAGTTGAATAGTTATTGTAGATTTGTTTACACATTTTGAAAAATTTATCACTTTCTTCATTATTCTGTGTATTTTCAAGCCTCTACTATCATATCATTATGATTCGTAAATTTCAACAGTAATCAACCCTCTTGGAGTTTAAACTCTTTTCTGTCATTATAATTTTCTTCTCTACTAGTAGAGTCGCGTGGAAGAAGATCATATTATATGCGTTGATATATCAATGACAGTATACAGTTTGGTTCTAATAAAAACAGTTCATTATTCTTTAGCAAGGTTAGTCAACACCAAAACCCACTCGATTAAAACTCTTCCAATAGACGAAATGGCGGATATCTTGAAAACATCTCTGAAGCTTGCAAATGTGAAAGTTATTGTTTGTGCATATTATAATTATACAGGTAGCGGTATAATTTTACTATATGTGTCAAACAATGTCAAACATAGTTACAACATGTCTATGAAGAGCAATTTGATCAAACATAGTTGGAAATTTTCTATAGGTCGGTCAATTGAAAAAAGAAGTTCTATATGTCAGTTGTTTTATTTGATTGTCAGTACAGTAGTAAAAAAAATTTTTCAAGTCGACAAGAATTGATCAGTATGTAAAAGCAGTTTGATTAGATTTAGTAATGGAAAAAATTTTTCTTTGATTTATTTATTACCAACCATTTATTAACAATTTGAGAATTCTATATGCTATTCATTGCAATTTCCAACTGAAAAAACTATACTGAATTTATCTTAGTAACTTAGACTACCCCAAAAAAAAAAACTTCTGAGATATCAGAAGAATCTATCTATTTAGTTGTTGTTATCAAGCTTTTTCTATTAGTTTTATCGTTCATCTTGTTGAAAAAAAAATCTTTCTCAGAAAAAATTGTTGTTGTTGTACCCTGCTGCAATTTATTTCTAAAAAGCGTTGCAAAAAGAAAAAAAACTATCACATGTGGAAATACTACTATAGGAAACAACGATGGATTATAGTTGAACAAAACCAACGGCTCCTTCTATTATATCAAGTTTTCATAGATGATGTGTGAAGCGATGTTTATGATCTTGTTATGAGGGTGGTACTGGAAAATCAATCTATTATAATCAGTTTCTTTTAGAGGAGGGTTTAAAAAAAAAAAAAAACGGCGGTTTTTAAGTAGAAGAAAAAAAAAGAGTCAACTTTCCACATTGTGTATAGTATATATGTCTGTCTTAAATGTAGTTTGAATTTGCATATTTAGTTTGGACAATTTATGATTGATTTCTTAATAGTACATTTCTTTGGTCGTTGTTAGTGTTAACAAATCAATGTGAAATATCAAATTCTTCCAAAAATATCCACTATGTAATTACATTGAATTATGAAAGGTGCATTGATGTGCATCAATCAATTTTTGGCAGGAGGCTGGAGCAGTAGGAGAGCGGTTGCAACGATCTGTTTTCGGTATTGGTGGTTTGAGAGCGTGGTGCAATTTGTTGTTGTCATCATGTCTGTAGGCGTAGTATCAGGTCTCGGATGTTAGTAGAGGATTTGTGTAGTATTATGGGTCATCTCGGTGAATCTCAAGTCAATTTTTCTCAATGAATTTATCAATTTTCTGATCTTGATTCTGCCAATTATTTAGCCCGTGGTGTGGAAATAAAATTTGAATAATCAATGTTCTTCTCTATTCCAACTCCAGAATGTTGTGTTAACTTTTATCCGCATGAAGAGACTTGCAAGTTTGTTTGTTGGCAGTTCAATTTCGTGTGATGGAAGGACTCAGCCGGATGTTGCTGTGCATATTGGGTGATCCCATCTGATCCCGATCGAAATCTGGAAGTAAATACCAAGTTTTTCTGAAATGGAACAAGCATGTTGAAATAACACAATACCTGTCGCAACACCCGATCGCAACAAAACACCTACCACAGACGAAAGGTGAATTTTGCGAAGGTTCTGAAAACCAAAGGTAACACATGTTTTGATGCGTTGTGGTGTTGTGGGAGCCATTGTTCTAATACAATTTACAGACATTCTTCGTGGCTGTTAGTTGAAATACGATTCTGTAGTTGTATCGAAAGGCAAGATTGTGGATCGAAAAAGAGGCTACTATTGCTGCAGGATGGACGATTTCGTTGTTTTTTTGGCGATTATTCTCTCAACTGTAGGGATATTCTTAACGGCTGTGGTGGTGGGCAAATACAAAAAAGACTTGGTTGAATGGTATGAAGAGGGAAGAAGGTTGAAAGAATTGAAAAAACTTACCAAAGAGAGAGCATTTGCATTAGGTTTAGCAACGAATGAAGAAGTATTTGAACATGTTTTGAATGTAAGGGATGAAGAATCATATGATCCACGATCATTGAATCAAAGAGAAAGAAGTTTAGTCACAGGGAAGAGAATCGGAAATCATCCGCCAGGAAATAGAATTGGTCCAAATCGGAATCAGAATATTACTAGTGCCCAACGAGTGAGACAAGTGGACAATCTCGTTGTTCCTCTGCCACCAAATGCGACACAAGATTCGGCGGCAAAAGCTGTTGGGCAAGAAGATGTTTTACACGAAGAAGAACAAAATCCAAAGAGAGTACGACCGTTTGCCGGTGGAAACGAACAAACGAGTCCGGGGTATGATACAAATTTAGGCATGATGTCAAACAACCACGATCCTGCTACAGATCCTGATCCGATAACTGCAATAACTGCGACAGATCCAGAGACAGTGGAGATTCGTGTAGTTGGTCATCCTATAAGTCCGAATAAGCATGGTGACATGATTTTAGATTTGAAAGATGGACCTCCGAGCAATCATGATCATGTTGGCCGCGTTAACTACACTACGGAAAGACATCAACAGCGACAACAGCAAAATGGTTCAGCAGTTACATCGAATGCAATCACAAAAAACGAGCGATTCCAAATGTTACAACAAGTGGACAATTTTGAAAACGAAAAATTTAACGACCGATTCTATTTTTCTATCGCCGAATTGAAAGACGAACATTTTCCTGTACGATGTGTTATCAAGCAAGGCAATAGTGTTTTAGGATATAAAAAGACTACTAGTGATTTTGTGTCTATTTTCTCATCTGATGCGTCGCGTCGAAGTGAAGACAAGAGAATGGAATTGATCTTCGAACAAGGTCCATACGAATTGAGCAAAGTTGATTGTGTAACAGTTGTGAATGGACCATTAAAAGGCGCAGGCAATCCCAGTTCAATTAGTCGCCCAGCACCAACCGACGAATCTGATCCTTCTGGAATCTTGACTCAATACCGAATACCTATTGAATATATTTTCGAAGTTGACCGGGATCCAATTACACGCAGATACAAAATCATGACAATTTGCACCCACGAGAATGGTTTCGCCCCGGTTTATTTTTTGAATGCTTATGAACACGTAGAACATAAGACGAAAACAAAAAGTACAAAAAAAGGAAAACAAAAAACTATCAATTACCAGAAAAAACGGACGAAAGTAAATTTCTTCCCGATGCACATGGGGAATAACGTTGCGTCTGTGAATGAAAAAACGCGGGGTTATGTCTGGAGATTTGAACCGAGGATTTCGAAAATACAGTTGGACAGTGTCAGGGGTGAGCTTGTGTCAGGGGGTGTTTCGACGATTCAAAAGGCCAATCATGATCGAAGTGTTGCTATTGGGCGTCGTCATCAGCACGCAGGCACAAACAGTGTTAATGAAGAAATCTATTTTTCCGACGACGAATCAGAATCCTCGTTGCGTCTGGCTACTAGCTCCGCAAACTTGCAATATGCCGATGACGACATCGAATTTGGGGCGGCGTTAGAATGTTCACAACTGCTCGGCTCCAACAACCATAGTAATACTGGCAACGCCGGCAACAACGGCCAAGGGTCACAGGGTATGATCTACAATAGTCGTGATGAATATATGATGCTTCACAAACAAGGCACAAAAATAAAATGGTCAATTGTTGTAGAAAAAAATGAGTTGTGTTTTGCTCCACCAGTGTTAAGAGCAACAAATCATAATGTATTTTTTGCTCTCAATGTTCGGAGAATGGCATTAGGAGAATTTCTTTATGAAGAACAACATCGAAAGGAATGTGTCAAGATGGTGGAATGGTTAAGAACAACATCACAAGGGCTACCACAGCAGTTTTACAATACATACAACCGTGTTCAAGCAGCTAATTTAGTTTCATATACAGCTGCATATAATGACCATGACGTTATTGATGTTGATATCAATATGCATGAACAACAACAAAAACAACAGCAAAAACCGTTATTGGGTTCTTCATTGATCTGTTATAGCATTTTGTTACCATATTTATTAGGCGCGGTTGAAGGAAAACATTTTGAAGCTAGAAATGCTAGCAATGAAGAAATGTTTGTAGGTCTGTGTCATTTCATGGGTGCTCCTTTAATTGATCGGACTGGAACTTATAATCCTGGATTGAAATTGAAAATTACACATCCAATACCTTTTTGGGACGGGAAATATGATCCTGGAGAATTCGATTTGATCATGATCAAAAGGGTTGGGGATATTGTAGAGAGATATTTGCTTGGTTTGCCGAGTGGTAATCGATATTGTGGCGAGCATGACGTCAAAGACCCAAATTTGTACATTTTATGGTCAGGTGGAATCGATACAACCGCAGTCGTAATTGCGTTTTTCATGTATATGGATGAACTAGAAAAAAAGATGGGAAGTCACAGTCAAGCTTTTAACAACATAACAAATAGAATTGTGATTGCTTATTGTGATCGATCGATTAACGAATATCCATTGTTTTACGAGAAGTATATTAGTACCTCAAATTCTTCGAACAAATTCAAATCCTACAAAATTACTGGACATGTACGTGATTTTATCGATGGAAAAAAATTTGTTGTGACTGGAGATCCTGGCGATATGATTATGGGTACGTTTTTGATGTCGGATTTCTGCAAACCAAAGCTGGATATTGTTACTAGTAATGCAAAAGCAAAGAATTTCAAGAAACAAAAAAAGACCTTATGCAACAATCCTTTATATTGTCGCCTTAGCGATCCATGGAGAGATGTTTTTCCTATATTGTTAAAGAATCGAGGTTTTTTAGGAACCAAATATGATACTAACACGGAAGCAAATCGATTAGCATGGATTCGATTTTTGGAACCTCTGTGCGCAAAAGCACCAATTCCAATCAAATCAGCATTTGATTTACTTTGGTGGTTAACATACAGTTGCAAATATGAACATGATTTGTTGAGAGTATTGTATAACAGAGAGGATTATGTTGAGTATAGTATACCATCGTTGCAACAGCATGCCGCGAACAAAAAAAATCATAATACAGCAAGTTCATCGTCAAAAAACAACAACAACACCAGTACTAGTAGAACAAGAACATCATCTTCTCTAATGCCACGGTTAAACCCGAATCTCCTCAAAACAGTAATAAATTTCTACGGTGGTGAGTATGGTAGAGAAAACCAATTTTATGAATTTGATTTCTGGAGTTTCAAAAGACACGAGGAAAAAATGGCTGATAAAATGCTGTGGAGTTCTTATAAATGGCCAATGAAAAAATTTATTTTGGCTTTTACAAAAGATAAAGAGTATTTTCAATACAAAATCAAAGCTGTATCCGTTCGAAATTCGTGGGGTTATCAAATGGCAATTGATAATGAATTTAATATTATCAGATGGGGAAAATATAGCAGCAGTTTAAAACGATTACAAGAAAAATATCCTGGATTATTGTTACAGAAAAAATTTATGACCGAATCAGTTTGTAAACAGAAGGGGTTAAATCTGGGGGCAGCTTCTCACACAGGACACACAGAAGGAATGATTCCTTCCAGTACTAATAATAAAGAATTTTTTCAAAAACATTATAAAGAGTCATTGAAAAATCTAGCACCCATGAAGACGTCGAAAGAAAAAGAACATGGAAATTTTGATCCAACTATTTGTGCAGCTCTATGTGCGGGAGGAGTTTTTGCAGCGGCTTTGACCGCAGAGAATGTAGGTGATATGGGATGGTTGGGAGGTTTGGATGGAGGTAGTGGGGGGGATGTTGGAGAATGATTTACACGTGAGTGATGAGTGGAGATAATGATATAAAACCTTAATCATTGATATTGTTAAACTACAGACCATTGAAGTATTCTCTGAAAAGTTACTATGATCCCAGATTCAAGGGGAGAGCGAGGTGAATTCTTGCCTTTATGGATGAATCGTTTTGAAAGATTCATTGTAGTAGTTCGCGTGAGTTTGGTCATGTTTTTCTATCCGTTCGCGTCGGTGTTGTAATTGTCCTGTCATTTCCGTCCTTTTCGCCGCGTCGCAGTCCGTGTTGGATTCATCCTTCGTATTCGGTTCTAATTTCGATGATCCGGTCAAGTTTTGTCTATACAGTGTCTGTCGATGGTCGTCTTCTGATCATGTCTTTCTATTGTCAAAATTTTCGGATTGTAACTATAATTTCACAGATTGAATTTAGCCAGTGTTAGATGCGTAGTAATTAGTTGTCAGTTGCAAAATTGGATATATTTGGTAACTAGTAATCATGGTGAAAGTGCACAGACAGGAATCATCATCATCATGTAAATCTGGTAAATCAAATGATTATCGAGATGTCAATGATCATCGAGAGAATGATTTAATCAGAGAATCATTTGCACGGGCAACATGGTGGGAATTCTTGTTCTTCAATTGGTTTACACCGGTGTTACGTCGTTCGTTCCAGAATGGATACGTATCTGAATCCGATCTCATTCTATTACCAGATTGTAACACGAAATTTGATTTGCAATGTCGGACGGAATTACGGAATTATATATTGGGGTATTTAGCGAATAGTAACGGCAGAGTAGGAGGCGTTAATGAAGTATCAGGTGTTGATGAAGTTGATGAAGCTAAAAGTCATTTTGATGATAATGATTTATCTAGTCGCAAGTCCAATGATTTTAAATCTAGTGGTAGTAGTGAAACTTTTCTGAGTTTCTTCAAAAGCGAAGCATATCTTCGAAAAAAACAGGACGATGAAGACGATAGTAATGTTGCTAATGTTGGTAAGAAGGGAAAAATATTCCTTCTACTTTCAACAAACAGACCTCTATCGTTTATACGGTATGGTTTAATTGGTGTAATTTCGTTTTTGATCCATTTGGTGGATCGGATTGGACATTTCGTGTTTTGGAATTTTTTGTGGAAAATATGGCTAGTATTATTGGATTATACAGATTCATTTGGAACGTTCAGTGTTACATTTTGGAACAAGCCGAACAGACAGCAGTTATTTAAACGCCGACGCGTTGTTGAGACTTTCAATAATGAAGATGGTTATGATAGGGTAGATGATGCGCGGGAATTGAGAAATGTGATTGATGAGGCTGTTGAAACTGGTTCAAGAATATCAGGAAAACAACAAGAGCGACGCAGTAAGAATGGATGTAGCCTTTTTGCAGAGGTTGAAAACAACTATTTCAAAAAAGTTGAGCACAAAAATCCACTAAGCCACATGTTATTAAAAGTATATTGGCGACATTTAATCATTATCCTTTTTGGATGGTCTCTTAGACATATTGTAACGTTAGCAAGTATAACAATAACAAAAGAAATTTTGGAAGTAGGTAGTGTATTTGCATCGGAATATAGTAATAGTTCTCGCGGAAAAAGGGGACGGGGAATATTTGATGTGAATTCTGGTGGTCGTGATAGCGGTACTACTGGCGAGAGCAGTAACAGTAGGGGCCCAACTGAAAATGTCATGATCACCCATCGAGAATTGTTGGACAGCAATATCGATGGTGGTGGTGAAATTACCGATAGTGAAATATCGGTTTCCAGTTCGGTGAATGATTATGTGGAGTTTGAAGGAGAAAGTTTCCTTCAGACAGAAAGCGACACTTCAAACATCAGCAACCGAAGCCATTCGTTTGCTACAGCCTGTCGTTTGCTAGCTATAGCATTGGGATTGAGTATAGCATCGTTT
>Ga0099797_100031_pt1 | contig 72052 bp, 111 predicted proteins | sample Uncmet_Sort48C_1_FD_89871 | JGI IMG/M metagenome (GOLD analysis project Ga0099797, IMG submission 89871) | Marine eukaryotic communities from CALCOFI LINE 67, Pacific Ocean - C012_Sort48C_1 | ecosystem: Environmental > Aquatic > Marine > Oceanic | place: Pacific Ocean: Monterey Bay | collected...
TTAAAAATGAAGGATCTATATATAAAGAACAAGAAAGTGTATTTGAATCTAAATCTAAAAATATATTTTCTCATAAAGATTTTTCTCGTATAGAATATTTTTCTATATTACCAACAAATGTTCCTAATCATTTTGCCCCTTATTTTTATATTTCTAATAATAAAGATAGTAGAATAATTAATTACAAAGTATATGAAAGTCCTTTAGTTTTCCAAACAAACAGTTATAATGATAATCAAAAATTGATCATTGATAGAACATTAAATGTAGACCAAAAATACTCATTTTGGGATTTAATAAAATTTAGAAATAATTATAAAGTATGTTTTGAAATTTTTGATGGAGATAAATTTATAGAAACTAAAGAGTTTATTATAGATCAAAAATATTTTAATAATTTATCTGATAATGGTTATTTTAAATGGAATGGTGAATTTCCAAAATCTAAAATAAAATTAATGCATTTGGTTACTGAACCAGATACAAATGAAAAAGAAATCCAATCAGTAGAAAATATTAAAGAATTTTGTCAATTAACAGGTATTAAATACGAACAACGTATCAATAAAATTTGGACTGAAACACCACCAAAAGATACTTGTAATAGACCTAATGATGTTCAAGATAAACCTGGACATTATAAATTAGCCCCAGGACATTATGGGTGTTATAAAGCCCACACAGATGCTATTTTATCTGAAGATAATAAAGATTATGATTTTATTTTAATTTTTGAAGGTGATGTAATAGTAGATTCTCCATTTAGTGAATTAAAACAATCATTAGATCATTTTAGTAAATTAGCAAGAGAAAATGATCAAGATATAATTGGGTTTGGAAATCCATTTAAAAATCGTAATTTAAATGGTCCTAAAATAAAAGATGTTTACACAAATGTAACACCATTTATCCCAGCCCAATCATATTTAATTAATAATAATAAATTATCTTATATCCAAGATAAAATTAAAAGTACTAAATGGGATGCTTTTGATATGTGGGTGTGTAATGTAGCACAATTAAAAGTAGGTACAGCTGAAAAAATTTATACTAAACACCTTCCAGGATTTAGTATTATAGAGCAAGAATTTAAAGGAATGGACGAAAATAGTCCTGAAATATACGCTAAATAATGAAAATTTGTCATGTAGATCCAGCTTGTGGTTTAAATATTCCACCAAAAAATTGGGGGGCTATTGAAAAAATTATTTGGGAATTTGAACAAAATCAAAATAAATTAGGTCATACTTCCCTCCATAAAATGGCTGGAGATATTAATCCTGAAGAATTTGATATTGTTCATTGTCATGTAGCTAATTTAGCTATTAGTTTACAAGAAAGAGGTATACCTTACATTTATCAATTACATGATCATCATGTTTTACATTATGGTAAAGAATCCCATGTGTATAAAGAAAATTTAAAAGCAATTGAAGGATCATTAATATCATTAATGCCAGCTAATTGGTTAGTAGATTATTTTAATCATCCTAAATGTGTTTATTTTTCTCATGGTGTAAATACTAATGATTTTTATAGTAAATCATTTCACCCTTGTCCTGCTAATCCTAAATTATTACTGTTAGCTAATAATGGGTTAGGTGGAGATCATACATTTGATAGAAAAGGATTTGAATTTGGTTTAGCATTAGCTGCTATGAATAGTTTAGATATTACCATAGCTGGACCTTCTAATAATAAAAATTTTTTTAATGGTCATTTATGGATGTTAAATTACCCTAAATTAAATTTAGTATTTGATACCCCAAATGAAGAATTATTAAATTTATTTCACCAACATGATATTTTTATCCACCCAACAATGTTAGAAGCAGGTCATCCTAATTTAACAATGCTTGAAGCTATGGCTGCAGGTTTACCTGTTATTGCTGATTGGGAAATGAGTGTTGATTTACATGGTTGTTGGAGAGCACCTCGCGATGTGTTTGAAATGGATAGAGGATTAAAAGATATATTAAGTAATTGGGATTTTTATAAAAAACAATGCTTCGAAACTTCCCAGAAATTATCTTGGTATGAACAAAGTAAAGAAATTATTAAAATATATAATCAATTTTTATGAAAGAAGTTTTAATTAAAGAATATAATAATTTAGAAAAAACAACAATTGAATCTAAAATAGGAGATTATGTGTTTAATTTAAATTTTATTAATGGTACTACTTTAGAAATTTTAGGTGAAAAGAAAGGAAGTTTTAATGTCCAATTTATTAACCAAGATAATGGAAAAATAATCTATGAAACCACAATTTCAAATAATATGTGGACTAAATGTACAAAAAGATATTTTTTAAACCATTTAGTAAAAGTTATGAATGTTGATAGTGGGGAAATAGTATATGAACATTATTATAATGCAGAAGGTAAAAAAGTTTATATGCATTTTGCATCAAAGGCAATAGGTGACACTTTAGCATGGTTTCCATATGCTGAAGAATTTAGAAAAAAACATAATTGTGAATTAATTGTTTCTACATTTTATAATGAATGGTTTGAGGAAAATTATCCTAATATTAAGTTTATCAAACCAGGAACTGAAGTGTTTGATTTGTATGCTATGTATGAAATTGGATGGCATTATAATGAAGATAATACTATAAACTATGAAGCTAATCCTAGTGATTTTAGAAAATATAGTTTACAAGAATGTAGTGCAGATGTTTTAGGTATAGATTATAACGAAATAAAACCAAATATTACATTCAAAAATACAGGTTCTACAATTGATGGAAAATATGTAGTAATAGCCCCACATGGGTCTGCTCATGCTAAATATTGGAACCACCCAGGAGGTTGGCAAAATGTTATTGATTATCTAAATAGTAAAGGTTATAAAGTTGTAATGATTACTAAAGAGCCTTTAGGAGACCAATGGCATGATTCCAAATTAGGAGGAACATTAACTGGAGTAATTGATAAAACGGGAGATTATTCTCTATCTGAAAGAGCTAATGATATGATGAATGCCGAATTTTTTATAGGTATAGGTAGTGGTTTAAGTTGGTTGAATTGGGCATTAAATAAAAAAACAATACTAATATCAGGATTTAGTGCTCCATTTAGTGAATTCAAAGATTGCGAAAGAATATTTACCCCTGACCCTAATATTTGTAATAGTTGCTATAATAAAGAAAGGTTAGATGCTGGAGATTGGGAATGGTGTCCTAAAAATAAAAACACAGATAAACAGTTTGAATGTACTAAATCTATTCATCCTAGATTAGTAATAGATGCTATTGAAAGAATAAAAAATAGTTAATATTTATAACTAAAATAATAATTAATATACTACTTTTAAATAAAGTAAATTTTAACAAATAATTTAATATTTATAACAAGATGGAAAAAAAGGTTCTAACAAAAGAAGAAATTAAAAATTTAAAAGATTTAAAATCTCGCTTTCAACAATTAACAGTTGTTTTAGGAGAAACAGAAATTCAAATGATGAATTTAGAATTTACAAAAAATAATTTAAAGCAACAATTTGCTGATATTCAATCCCAAGAAGTAGCTTTAGCTAAAGAACTAGAAGAAAAGTATGGTAAAGGAACCATTTCTTTAGAATCTGGTGAGTTTTTACCAACCGAATAGAATTTTGAAAAACTTTAATATATTTATCATAAAACAAACATAAAATGGCAGAAACATTATTATCACCAGGTGTATTAGCAAGAGAAAATGATTCATCTCAAGTTACCGCCCAACCAGTACAAGCAGGAGCCGCAATTATAGGCCCTACAGTATTAGGTAAAGTAAATATTCCAACCTTAGTAACAACTTATAGTGAGTACTTAGCTAATTTTGGTAGTACTTTTTCTAGTGCTTCTGATGAGTATAGCTTTTTAACATCAATTTCAGCATATAATTACTTCCAAAATGGAGGTACTTCTTTAATTGTAACTAGAGTAGCATCAGGATCATTTAGTCCTGCATCTTCTTCTAAAGTAGAAGGTAATACTGGTTTAGTTGGTGGAGCTCAATCATTCACAACATCATCTTTTAATGCTACAGGTTCTGTAGGAGGAACAGTTACAGGTGTTACTGCTTCAGCAACTGACGGAGTAGGAAGTGGAGCAGAATTTACATTTGTATTAGCTAATTCAGAATCCTTAGCTTCAATTACAGTAACTTCAACAGGTTCAGATTATGCCTCAGGAGAAATACTTACATTTACCTCAGAATCATTAGGATCATCTTTACCATTAGGTACAAATTTAACATTAACTTTAGCTAGTAGTAATATCCAAGAAGGTGATAACATATTTACGTTAGAAACTTTAGCTGAAGGTACAGTAATGAATAGTACTTCTACAGAAACAGCAGGAGGAGTTCTACCATCAGGATCAACCAATAACATAAGATGGGAAATTACCTCTCCAAACACAGCAAGAGGTGTATTTACAGTAGTTATTAGACAAGGTAATGATACAACAAAATCTAAATCAGTATTAGAATCATTTACTAATGTTTCTTTAGATCCTAAAGCATCAAATTATATTGCTAGAGTAATTGGTGATTCTACACAAAACTTATTAGGAGCAGGTTCATCTGATCCATACCTACAAGCAACAGGTTCATTCCCAAATGCTTCAAGATACGTAAGAGTAAAAGAAGTAAATGTTAAAACACCAGATTATTTTGATAGTAATGGAAATGTAAATGCCGCTTACACAGGTTCAATTCCAGTAGCTCAAAGTGGTTCATTTGGAGATGCAGTTGGTAATATTACAGGTGCTGGAGATAATTTTTATGCAAACATTAGTAATACCGATACTCAGGGATTAACAGGTACTAATTACACGGATGCAATTAACTTACTATCAAACGCGGATGAATATGTTTATAACATAATCACAACCCCAGGATTGATATATGCTAATGCTGATCATGCAACTCCATTAAATACATTAATCTCAAACACTGAAAATAGAGGAGATGCAATTACAGTAATTGATCTTGAAAATTACGGTTCAACAATTACAGCAGTTTCATCAACAGCAGCAAGTTTAGATACTTCATACGGTGCTTCATATTGGCCTTGGGTACAAATTACAGACCCAGATACAGCACAATTAGTGTGGGTACCAGCCGGAACATTAATTCCAGGAGTTTATGCTTATACTGATAGAGTAAGTGAGCCATGGTTTGCACCAGCAGGTATTAATAGAGGTGGATTAGGAGTAGTAAGACAAGCTGAAAGAAAATTAACACAAGCAAATAGAGATACTTTATATATTAATAAAGTAAATCCAGTAGCAACATTCCCAGGACAAGGTGTTACAGTATTTGGACAGAAAACTCTCCAAACACAAGCAAGTGCCTTAGATAGAGTAAATGTTAGAAGATTATTAATTGCTCTTAAATCTTATATTTCTCAAATTTCTGATAATTTAGTATTTGAGCAAAATACAGCAGCTACAAGAAACCAATTCTTAAGTCAAGTAAATCCATATTTGGAATCAGTACAACAAAGACAAGGATTGTATGCATTTAAAGTAGTAATGGACGCTACTAATAACACACCAGATGTTATTGATAGAAACCAGTTAATAGGTGCTATTTATTTACAACCTACTAAAACTGCTGAATTTATTTACTTAGATTTCAATATTCTTCCAACTGGAGCAACTTTCCCGTCATAAGAATTTAAAGAATTAATATTTATAACTGAATAAAAAAAATAAACACAAAATAAAATGGCAGTATTAGATCCGAACGAAATATTTTTCACAGCATTTGAACCAAAACAAGCTAATAGGTTTATCATGTATGTAGATGGAATCCCATCATATATGATTAAAGAGTTTGGAGAAGTGAAAATCGAACAAGCAGAAGTTACTTTAAACCATATTAATGTACAACGTAAAGTTAAAGGTAAATCAACATGGAGTGATGTAACAATGAAACTTTACGATCCAATCACACCATCAGGTGCTCAAGCAGTAATGGAATGGGTAAGATTACACCACGAATCAGTAACAGGTAGAGATGGTTACTCTGATTTCTATAAGAAAGATGTAACTGTAAATGTATTAGGTCCTGTTGGTGATGTTGTTTCTGAATGGATTTTAAAAGGTGCATTTATTAAAGATGCTACTTTTGATGGATTTAATTGGGATACAGATGCTCAAGCACAATCTATTAGTTTAACATTAGCAATAGATTACGCAGTATTAAATTTCTAAAAAAACTGTTAAATATTTTTAAAGAGAGCTTGGCTTATGTCAAGCTCTTTTGTATTGTTAGTATGTATACACGTATTAAAGTTATAACAAATAAAAATTATGAGTGAAGAAAGTTTTAAGTTTCCAACCGAAACAATTGAATTACCCTCAAAAGGGTTAATTTATCCCGAAGACAACCCCCTATCAAGTGGTAAAATTGAAATGAAGTATATGACTGCAAAGGAAGAAGATATTCTTTCAAATCAATCATATATCCAAAATGGAACAGTTTTAGATAAACTAATGAAATCTTTAATTGTAACAAAATGTAATTATAATGACCTTATTGTAGGAGATAAAAATGCAGTTATGATTGCAGCTCGTGTCTTAGGATATGGTAAAGATTATAAATTTGAATATAAGGGTGAAGAAGTAGAAGTTGATTTAAGTACTTTAGAAAATAAAGAATTTGATGAAAATTCTATTACTAAAGGAGTAAATGAATTTCAATACACATTACCTAATTCAGGTACAGAAATTACATATAAATTATTATCTCATAAAGATGAGATGGCAATAGAAGCTGAAATTAAAGGTCTGAAAAAAATTAATAAAAAAGCAGATCCAATGATTTCTACACGTATGAAACAAATGATTCTTTCTGTAAATGGAGATTCTGAACGTAAAACAGTGCGTGAATTTGTAGATACATACTTTTTAGCGATGGATGCTAGGGCATTTAGAAAACACATAGCAGGACATCAACCTGACGTGAATTTATTAACACAAGTGGAATTGAGTGACGGTGGGGAGGACGTCGAGATTCCCATTACTGTCAACTTTTTTTGGCCTGACGCAAACCTATAGAATTTCATTATTCGCACAGATCCATGAGATAGTGTTTCATGGAAATGGAGGGTATGATTGGCATACCGTATATAACATGCCTATTTGGCTTCGTAATTTTACATTTAAAAAAATGAAAGAACATTACGATAAAGAAGCAGCAGAAATGAAAAAAGCACAGGGTAAAACCTCAACAGGAAATACTGTTATAAATTCTGAGGGTAAAGTTGAAGCTCCCCAACATTTAAAAACAGCAAAAAAATCTCCAACATATACAGCGAAGGCATCAAAGAAATGATGCCTTCCTATATTTATAACTAAAATACCTAATGGCTATAGGCGACGATTTAAATAATGCAAAAAAGAATGCTCAAGATCTTAATAAAGAACTTGATTCATCTAAATCTAAATTTAGTGATCTTAGGGATACTTTAGAAAGTATTAATGGAGAATTAGGTAAAAAAGTAAATAGATTAGCAGATGCTAGAAAAGCATATACTTCTCTTGGAAGTATAGCACAAAAACTCCAATCACAAGAAGAAGGCTCAGTACGACTTTCAGATCAACAATTAGATAAATTAGCGTCAAAAGCAGCAGAACAAAAAAAAGAAATAGCAAGAGCTGCTAAAAATTTAGCAATTGAAAAAACTTTAGCTAAAACAGGAAAAAGTGTATTTGAATTAAATGGTGCTGCTTTTGAGCAAGCTATTGAAAGTTTAAAAACTCGTGAGAAATTAACAGAAGAAGAAGAAGCTTTAATTAGAGGTAAAAAAGATGGTTTTTCAATTGAACAAGAAACAGTTAATGCAGTCCAAGAAGAAGTTGGTAAACGAAAACAAGCAAATAAACTATTAGGTACATCAGGTGAACTCTTAAAGGGTATAAACTCTATAGCAGGGAATTTTGGTAAAGCTTTTGGTCTTGATGAAGTCCAAAAGAAAATGCAAGAAACAGCTGATGAAGTTGTTGAAATGGAAAAGGGTTTTGGTAAACTTCGAGTTGCCGCTGCTGGAGTTGGAGAAGCATTTAGTCAATTAGGAAATAACTTACTTTCCCCTACTGTATTACTTACTAATATGGTAATAGGTTTTAATAAAGTAGATAAAGCCGCAACAGATTTCCAACAACAAACAGGTCAAGACATGAATACGATGTCTACATCATTAGCTCAGTTTAATGGTGGTTTAGTTACATCTGCTGAATTAATTGCAGCTGCTAGTGATGTGACTAAAGAATTTGGTATAAATGCCACAGCAGCATTTGATATGGAAAACATTGGAGAAATTGCTTCAATGAAAAAAGAAATGGGATTAGCTGGAAACGAAGCAGCTAATTTAGCACGTTTATCTAAAGTAAATGGTGGTAATATTGAAGCCCAAAATAAAGCCATTATGAGTGGTATTAATGCTGGGAATAGACAAAATAGAACAGCTGTAGCTCATGGTACAGTATTACGAGATGTAGCTAATGTATCCGAAGCTATTGCTATTAGTTATGCAGGTTTCCCAGATAAACTAGCAGAAGCAGCTACAGCTGCAAGAGGTTTAGGAATGGATCTTGGTAAACTTGATAATATTGCAGGTGGTTTGTTGGAGTTTGAAACTTCAATTGCATCAGAAATGGAAGCTGAATTATTAACAGGCCGAGCATTAAATTTAGAAAAAGCAAGAGAGCTTGCATTAAATAATGACCTTGCAGGGGTAGCAAAAGAATTAGCTAATCAAGGTATTACATCAGCCAACTTTAGTAAAATGAATCGTATTCAGCAAGAAGCACAAGCTAAAGCAATGAATATGAGTAGAGAAGAAATGGCTAAAATGTTATTGCAACAGGAAATGAATAATGGACTGTCAGAAGATGCTTTAAATGATGCCCAAAAAGCTACTCTTGAAGATATGAAACGAGTAGATGCACAAGAAAAATTTGCTACTGCAATTGCTAAACTACAACAAGCATTATCTCCTATAGTAGGATTCTTTGCTGATATATTATCAAATAGTGTTGTTATCTATAGTATAATGGGGGTTGCCTTAGTATCTAAAATTCCTGCATTAGTTGGTGGGTTTAAATCTTTTAAGGATAATTTAAGTAGTGGGTTTGATAGTATTAAAGGTATAGCTAAGGGAGTAAAAGATTTAGTAAAAGGTGGTGGTGGAAAAGCTGCTGGAGGAGCAATAAGTAGTAAAGTTCCAGGGTTAGATAAAGGAGCTAAAAGTATAGCAGATTCAGCAGATAAAACAAAAGGTATAGATCCTAAACAAGGTTCTGGTATTAAACAATTTTTAAAAGGGTTAGGTGATGGTTTAGCCTCTATAGGTCAACAAGCTGGAAATGTAATTAAAGGTGGATTAGCTTTAGGTGGTGCTTTGCTTGCAATGGGTGCCGGATTTGCTTTATCTTTACCTTTAATAGCAGGATCAGATCCAGTATTAATGTTAGCATTTGCTGGAAGTTTATCTGTAATCGGTCTTACTGTAGCTGCTATGGGTAAAGTAGGTGGAGATATAATAAAAGGTGCATTAGCAATGGGTATTATGGCGGTAGCATTAATCCCAGCAGCATATGCTTTTAGTTTGTTAGCTGGTGTAGATGCAGCATCTATTTTAGCATTTTCATTAGCTATACCTATTTTAGGACTATCAGTAATGGCTTTAGGTTTAATATTTACAAATCCAATTACTATGTTCTTATTTGGAGCTGGTGTTTTAGGATTATTAGCTTTAGGGGTAGCAATAACTCCTTTAGCAGCTGCATTTGGTAAATTAGGAGATGCAGATATAGCTGGCACAATGGCTGGTATTTCTCAATTAGCATCCATAGCCCCAGGATTATCAATAGCAGCTTCAGGTTTATATGATTTAGCAGGAGGTTTAGCTGCTGTAGGGGTTGCAGGTGTTTTAGCACTACCCGTATTAAAAACATTAATGAGTACAGGATTACTTGGAGGAGGAACAACTGAGGGAGGAAATGAAAAAGAAGATGGGATGGAAAAAGTAAATAAAAACTTAGAAAAATTAATATCATTAGTAGAAGCTGGAGGAGACGTAATTATAGATGGAGCTAAAGTAGGAAAAGCACTTCAATTGTCATCTTCTACAATGGGTTAATATTTATAATAAAACACAATTAAAATATAAAATTATGGCAACATCATTATTAAACAAACTAACAGTAGGTGGATCAGTTTTATCAGAACTAGATGGATCAACTCCAACAGTACCAGATTTTGCATTATCAAAATTACATGATACTTATTCCATCAATGACATCCCATTTATAGCTGATAAACCATCACCTTCACAACTAGACTTAAATGGGGAAATCCCCACAAACAACTATAGAGATAACGCACCTGAGGGGATGACATTTTAATAAAGTAAAATATGGCTTTAATTGACTTAAAAACAGATTTCAGGTCATTAAAGTTTGGTTTAGGACAAGCATCAGATAAAGTTGGAGGCGGGTATAGTAATCAAACTTACATTTTAAAAACTATACCAGACTATGATGATGATGGTTCCAATATATTTAATACTGGAGGTCCTGATTCTATCTTACGAGGAGGATTAATGGCTCCTATCAAATCTATAGATGATGTAAGTCGATTAGCACAAATGTTTTTTGACTTAAAATCACCTAATGGTTTATTATTTACTGCAAAACAAAATGTATTATCAAGAACTTCAGTAAAAACTGAAGCTTCCGTAGGTCCTGGTACTGCTGGGGGTACTGTTAATCAAGGTGTATATTTGCCTACTTCTACATTAGCACAAGCTGGAGTTGGGTTTACAGGAACACATTTAAATTTATTAGGATTAAACCCCTTCTCCCCCGGTCTAAATAATGATAGTTTACTTTCTCAAATAGCTAATGCTGGTTTAGTTAAGTATGAACAAGCAGCAAAAAATGCTAATTTAGCATCTAATAATGTATTTCACACAGATGCTAAAACATTAAGAGAAAGAAACCTAGATTTTGACTTATTTAATAGCTTCCCCCTTATATTAGGGAGTGAACAACCTAACCCATTTCAAGAATTCATTGAAACCTTAATACCTGCAGTAAATGGAAAATTTGAAAATAGGTTATTAAAAATTTGGTATGATAAACAAGAACCTAAAAATAATGATACTAATGTTTTAGAATATGGTGGTGGTCCTGGGTCCATATTAGGTATAGGCAAAACACAAATTAAATTTGCAGATCAAAGAACAGGAGTAAATAACCCAAATTATCTTGGTAATTCCCTCCCTAATCAAGATTTACAAGATTTTAGAGATACAACACGTCAAGTTTTTTATAGAGCTTCTGACTTAGCAATTTCAGCATCAGTTCTGAATGTAGCTAATATGGATTTTAAGGTTAATAGAGGACCAGAAAAAAGTAATGCATTAACAAGAACTCAAAATGAACTACAGGAAGCTTTAGGAAAAATTCCAATTAATACTACTAGTTCATATTATACTTCAATAACAGCATCTAATTTTACTCAATCAAATCACGATTCTTTATCTGAAGATAGAATAGCAGATTTAGATGCGGGTCAAGCTTTGTCCCCATTCACTATAAATAATAATTTAATAGATGAGGTTATCCCTTCAGGTTCAATTAAAACTTATGCTTCATCTACAAATTCAATACCACCTCAAATCACATATGCTACTAGTTTACTATCAAATCCTAATGCATCTAGTGTAACTTTACTTTATAATAAATTAATTGAGCCTGTAGATAATGGTTCTAATTCCCAATTATCTCTTGAATCTTATAACTCTGCAAATTTCTTTAGTGTATATGAACCTGCAATTGAAGGGAATACTTGGCCTACCACAACAGCTCTCCAAAAAGTAAATAATTCTTTTACTTGGACTCAAGAACAAATTATTGCTGAACCAAGTAATATTAAAAAAAATGGAATAGGTACTCCTAAACTTCAAGATTTTAGAGCACCATTATTAGCAGACCAATCAACTTCAACAATAATGTCTTTAGCCCCAGATTATACGGATCCTAACGTTGTTATTGATAATAGAGTAGGTTTAGGAAATCCTGGAGGAGCTAGAGATGTTTATAATTATGAAGTACAAAATAGTGGGTTGGATTTAATTAATTCTCGTCCTATTTATAGTGGTACATCTCCAATTCATGGTACTGTTAATGGTGCTGATGAAAATTTTGGTAATGATTTATGTAAATTTACAATTGGTTTATTAAAAAATGATGGAAGTGGAACATCAAATTTCATCCAATTTAGAGCTTTTATTGATGATTTTTCAGATCGATATTCAGCAGATTGGGGTGATGTCCAATATGTAGGTAGAGGTGATAAATTTTACAATTATAAAGGATTTAATAGGAGTATTAGTATGGGATGGACAGTTCACGCTTCTTCAAAAGGTGAATTAATTCCTATGTATAAAAAATTAAATTACTTAGCCTCAGGCTTAGCTCCTGATTATTCAGCTGGAGGGTTTATGAAAGGTAATTTAGCAAGACTAACAGTTGGTGGTTATCTTTATAATCAACTTGGAATTATTAAATCTATTACGTATACTATACCTCAAGAATCTCCATGGGAAATAGGAGTAAATATAGCTGCAGATGGACAATTTGACTCACAGGTTAAAGAATTACCACATATGATTAAAGTAACAGGTTTTGAATTTGTACCAATACAATATGATGTAGCTCGTAAGGGTGCAACTAAATTTATCCAATTACTAGCAAAAAGTGGAACTAATTGGGGTAGTGGGATGCAAATGCCCGATGAACAAGCAGCAGCAATAGCTAAACAAAAACAAATTCGTGAAGCAGAAGCGGAGCAAGAGAAAAAAGATATTAAAGCAGTTAAAGATAAACTAAATCAAATTAATGGAGGTCCATCACAGCTAGACCTGATGTTAGGAAATAAAGGAAGTGGTGCGGGTACGGGACCTTCCTCAACAGTAAAAGCAAGTGAAACAATTCAAAATGCTCAAAATCAAAGACATTTCTCCCCCTTAAATAAACTTTAAGTTATGAATAGATATCAAGGTATAAGAGAATTAAGAAACATAAACCCTATTGCGGGTCCTTTAGGTACATTGTATTATAAAAATGTAAGATATCCTGAAGTACCTGAAAGTCCTAATGATATTTGGGTTATTACTGAATGGGGTGATAGGTTAGATATACTAGCAAATACATTTTATCAAGATGTTACTTTATATTGGATTATATCAATTGCAAATCCTAATTACATAAAATTTGATTCCCTTTTTATTGAAGAAGGTGTTCAAATTAGAATTCCAACTAATACAAGTGAAATTTTAAGAAGTTATAATAAGTTAAATCAAGAGTAAATGGGAATCATTGGAAGACCTTTTGAAGTTTTTATAGACAAACAAGTTAAAAGACGTCAAGAAACGTTAGGGGAAGGATTTAGTAATGATTTAATCAAAACTAAATCCCGCGAAGCTTTTATGACGGCATCTCCATTTATCCGTTTAGCAAGTTCAGTTACAATTTCTACTGATGGAGAAATGGATGCTGATGCTGCTACAAAAAAGGAAAAAAGTATTAAAGCTAGATCAAGGGAACTCCAAAAAGAAAAACCATTTAATAAAAAAACTAGGAGATATGAATCCCCCTCCGCTGCAGAGGCAACAGCCCAAGCAACACAAGAATACGAAGAACAAGCAACAGAAATCCCAGGAAAAAGTGTTTCTCAACAAATAAAAGAAAATGGATTATTTGATGGCACCCCTGAAAGTGAATGGATAGGTAGTGGGTTAGCCCAAAAGTGTATTTTGAATGGTGTTCCAACATCATATACTCGTGATAAGAATGGAAATTATACAAGATCAACAATAGCAGGTGCTGTTAATGTATCTGGAGCCCCATTCGGAAATACACCAGATCAATTTTCTTCAGCTTATGGGTGGGGTTATAATAGTACAGGTATTTTACATGGTAGAGGATATGTTCCACCCCCAGGTATAACTAATGTAGATTTTGAATATAAAAATGATGGAGCTTTAGCTCAGGCTACAGTAAATATTAAAGCTTTTAGCCCTGAGCAATTTGCAATAATTGATATCCTTTATATGAGACCTGGATTTACGGTTTTATTAGAATTTGGCCATTCAACATATTTAGATAATAATGGAGAAATTATTAGTATAGAAACTGATTCAACAAAACCATTTGATTATTTATTTGATCAATTAACTGCTGCAGGATCAGAACGCCCCTCATATACAAAAATGGCTAAAAAAATTCGTGATGAAAAAAAGGATAAAAATGGAAATTACGAGGGATTTTTTGGTAGAATAACAAAATTTAATTGGAAATTTGGAAATGATGGAACTTATAATATTACTATAAAATTAACAGGAACTGGAGATGTTATAAATTCTTTAAATACTAGTATTTCAAAATTATCAAAGACAGCTGCATCTATATTAACAGGAAAACAAAGTTCAAAATATAAAAACACACAATCATCCCCCACAAGTGCTCAGGTATATAAGGGATATTATGCAGGAGATACTCTAGAAACTAACTATGGTGTTGGAGCAGATTATGATACAGATGAAGCAGAAGAAGCAGGAGATTATATAATTTCGGATGCATTTGAATCTCAATTAAATTATGAATTATATTCTATATTTAATGATAGTGTAGCATTTAGAGGAAATGGGGTTACAAATTCAAAAGCTGCATCTTCAAACTTAGTTGTATTTGATGTACCTATTTTAGGTGGAAAATACACAAAAATATTTTATAAAAGTGTTCTTAAATACGATGTTAATGATGCCGTTGGGGGTACTGAATATTCTCCTATTACTTTAGTAAAATTTGGTGCCCTTTTAGCTATGATTCAAAAAATATGTAATGTTACAGATGGAAAAGATAATTCCTTAATCCAATTTGAAATGGTTAGAAATCTTTTTTGTAAATCAATAAAAAAAGATAATAATGAATTATATGTAGGCAATACTGGAAATATCTACAAAGAAGATGAAACTTTTATGGCTACATTTCCCGGAAATATATCCTCAGATCCTAATATTTGTCTTAAAGCTTTTACTGGGGGTGCACCAGAAATCACAGGTGAAAAATATGCTAAATTAACTGCACAATATTCAAAAAAATCAAGAATCACTTCTGTAATGAATTCAACTAATAATTTAGCAGTTGATCTTAAGAATAAGTTAGTAAATTCTGAACTAGCTTATCGTTTAAGCCAAGTTTATATCAATATTAATTTTGTAACACAATTATTAAGAGATTTAAGAGTAAAAGATGAAGATGAAAAACAACAAGTACCATTATTAGCCTTAGTTCAAGGTATACTTACAGGAATAAATGAAGCTTGTGGAAGTATTAATAATTTTAGAGTCATTTTTGATGAAGAAATAGCAGAAATAAAAATATTATCTGAATCACCAGCATTAACATCCAAAGAATCTTTAAACGAAACAGAAAAGTATACTACAATAAATACTTTTGGTTTTGATAAAAGCTTTGATGGAAAAGTAAATTACGGATCGTTTGTAACTAACTTAGATCTAAATTCTGAATTATCTGATAAAATGGCTACCCAAATAACAATTGGGGCTGCTAGTAATAATAATAGTGTTAGTGGAGAAGGAGCAGCTTTTGCTTCATATAGTAAAGGGTTAAAAGATATGTTATTTGTTCAAAAAATTGCTAATTTACAAAAAATAACAAGTACTACCCCCAAATCCCAATCAGAATTATTAAATGATATTGTTGAAAAAGCAAATTTTGATGATGCATTTCAACAAATTTATGATGATGGTGAGTATGATGAAGATGGTTATATAAGTACTGCTAAACAAGTAAATTCCCAAATGGCTCCTAAAATAATGGATCAATATTTTAATAAAGGTATAGCTCCGTCACCTTCATTTTTACCATTTAATATGAGTTTAACAATGCATGGTCTGGGGGGTATAAGAATATATGATGCTTTTAAAATTGATGGAAAAGTTTTACCTTTAAGTTATAATCCTAAAGATATAAAATTAATAATAAAATCTTTATCTCATTCTATATCTTTAGATGGTTGGAAAACTAGTATCTCTACGCTATCAGTGCCTGATATAGATAATTATAAACCATCCCCAGCAATAGCTGAGTCTGGGACTAACCCATCAAACAAAAGTTCATCTAGTGGGGGTTCATCTAGTAGAACTTCTTCAAATTATAGAAAAACAGCATACCCTGAATTACCATTTACAGACCCGAGACCACCTAGAAACCAAATGTCATATGAGTATGCTGTTACTACATTAAAATCTAAGTATGGTGATAGCTTAGCAAAAGCAGTATTTGCAGTAATGTTTGCAGAAGCCTCAAAATCTCAAGGCAAATTTAACTCAGCTGGAGGACATAATTATTCTGGAGTCCAAACAGACAATGCTCGATGGGGAGGTCCTAAAGTTATAATAGGTCAATTTGCAAGAGAAGATTCTGTAAGGTGGAGATCTTTTGCAATGTTTGAAAGTGATGCTACATTCTTAGATTTTATGGCTAGTAGAATAAAAGCTAAAGGGTTTGATGGTAATAATGGTGATAAATGGGTAACAACCTATATAAATAAGTGGTGGAGCCCCGCAGCAAAGAAATCATATGTAAAAGGAACTGGAAAATATGCTTCAAAATTAGCAATTTATAAATCTGCAATGAAAAGATATAAAAAATTTGCAGGATAAATTTAAATTATGTATATACCAAAAAATAAAATAATAACTAATTTACACACTAATATAGGAAATCCTAATAGTGAAATTGCAGATAGTAATACTGAACCCTTTTTCATAAAAGAAACAGGTACTCTTTATAGGGGATATTACTGGAAAGATTATCAAGGTAAATATTATACTGGTAAAACCCCTAATGACAAACCCACCCAAGAACTAATATTTAACCTACCAGAAGAAATTAATGAAGAAACATCTCCCAAATTCCAAACAACACCAGACCTTCCAGATGTTGAATCTTTAACCTATGATTCTTCTTCATCAATTATTATAGATCCTTTTATGTCTGTAGAATATGGTGCTATAATTAAATTCACACCACCAAATTTGAATATCCCAACCCAATATTATTCTCTACCTACACAAGAAGATTATGAATTAGGGTCATTTAGAAGGTATTTTTGCGTTAAATCAAATGAAAGTATTTTCTTTGAAATTGACAGTAAAACTTATGATGCTCTTTCAACTCGAGATCAAAAATGGAGATGGGATTTATATAACCCTTTTTATTTAGAATGGGTTTTAACCGGAGATCAAAATGATGTTCGAACTGCAAATTTTAATACAACTAAAATAATTAATACTGAAACAACAGGATTTCAAAAATTTTTAAAATTTAATTATTTAAAATTTTATCAACCTTTATCTAAGGAATCTACAATAGAAGTTCCACCACGACCAACCCCCTCAAATACTTCAAAACCACCCACACAAAATTACTAATCAAATTTGGTTGACTAAATATATTTTTGTATATTAGTCAAAATAAAAGTTATGTACTGGTTGGTTGAGACAGAAGAACAGTTACTAGAGTTATCTAAATTTGGTTATGAAGAAGCATTCGTAGAGCTAATTCCATATTCAAATACTGTCCATCCTGTTAAAAATAAGATTTGTGCTGTTTATATTCGACCGTTAAATTCAACAAAAGGATTCATTACATCGATTGATCATAGTGAGACATTACCTCTTAGTATAGACACTATAACATCGCAATTAAACGCATTTAAAAAAGTATATGTTAGGGATAAAAAAGAATTCCTACATTATTTTATTTTAAAAGAGCTTTATGACATTACACTCAACTCGCCTCCGTATATACAAGAATATACACAAACACATAACTTTTTTTATAGTAAATACCCAAATAAAATAGATATAAACCGCATTATTCCGATAGTAAAACACTATGAATATTGTGAGAAATTGTTTAATGATTTAAAACTAAGAATAAATGAACCAATCAACGAATTTAACAACAACAAAACCACAGTGGTATTCAACGCCTTGGAGCGAAGTGGTTTACGAATTGATAGAGAAAAATTTGAATCGCACTTTCACGATGTCAATTCAAACTACACCTACACACAATTCAACTTTAAAACCCTCACAGGAAGACCAAGTAATAAATTTAAAGGAGTAAATTATGCCGCACTTAATAAAGAAAACGGATCTAGACAGTCTTTTATCCCACGTAATGATTTTTTGTTTGAGATTGATATATCCGCTTATCATCCTACTTTGTTGGCTAAATTGGTTAGCTATGATTTCGTGGAGGAAGATATTCACGCTGCCTTTGCGAAAATGTATGGTGTGGATTACAAAAAAGCTAAAGAACTAACATTTAAACAAATGTATGGTGGGGTATTCAATCAATATAAGGATCTGGAGTTCTTTAAAAAAATGACAGTATATACTGACGATTTGTGGGCTCAATATCAAAATGAGGGTTCAATTGAATGTCCTATTTCAAAACATATATATAGGAAAGATGTGCTAGAAGATATGAAACCACAAAAATTATTGAATTATGTTCTTCAAAACTTGGAAACATCAATGAACGTTTGTATATTGTGGGAAATATTTAAAATATTAAAAGGTAGAAATACTAAATTAATACTTTACACATATGATTCTTTTCTATTAGATGTAGATAAGACAGAAAAAAAAGTTATAGAAGAAATATTAAAAGTTTTTAAAAATAAAAAGTTACAAATAAAGTACAGTTATGGAGACACATACGATTTTAAATAGACCCCGCGATATGTATAAAGTAGACGATTTCATTGATTTCGACCCTTTAAAGATACACGATTTGAATAATAAACTGTTTTGTACATTTACTACTTTAGAAGATTTAGATGATCTACTTTTTGGGTTAACTTCCAAGTATAAAATAATGTATAATAAAATATTTGTCCTTTATATTAAGAGCAATAATGAGTATGTATGTACTTACAATATTGATCAGGGGAATATTTCTGAAATCCCATCTAATACTATTTTAGTTCATAGAAAAAAAGATTCAAATACACTCTACACAATTAATGCTTTAAATGAGTTAATTAAAAACCTAAATGGTGGGGTAGTAGATACTAAATACCCAATTGAATGGCAACATTATAAAAACACCATTCTACTCACTCAGCATGATGAATTAAAGCAATTAAAAACAAAAATTTACAAAATTATTGAAGTATAGTTTGGCATCCCAAATTTCACTTCGTATATTAGTTATCAATAAATAAAAATAAGTTATATTATGGATTTAAATGTGATCAAACAACGCTTGGATTCACTGAACAAGCAATCAACTAACAGTGGTGGAGGTAATAAAAATCTCTTCTGGAAACCTTCAGTAGGTAAACAACTCATTAGAGTAGTTCCCTCAAAGTTTAATAAAGCAAACCCATTTACGGAAATGATGTTTTACTATGGAATTGGTAGTAAACGTGTAATGGCTTCACCTGCAAATTGGGGTGAGAAAGATCCAATTATGGAATTTGCAAAAAAACTTCGCAATACTAATGACAAAGAAAATTGGAGATTAGCTAAAAAGTTAGATGCTAAAGTTCGTACTTTTGCTCCTATTATTGTTAGAGGTCAAGAAGATGAAGGAGTTAAATTGTGGCAATTTGGTAAAGAAGTTTATCAAGAGTTTTTAAATATGGCTGCTGATGAGGAAATTGGTGATTATACTGATATTGTAGGAGGTAGAGATATTAAATTGACTACTGTAGGACCTGAAGTTACAGGAACACCTTACAATAAAACATCAATTGGACCTTCATTAAAAGTTACTCCACTTTCAGCTGATGAAGCTGTAGTAGAAAAATTACTTGAGGAACAAGCTGATCCTATGAAAGTATTTAAACCTCTTACTTACGATGAAATGAAAGAAGCACTCCAAGAATGGTTAGCTCCTGAAGATGAGGAAGAAGAAGATTCAATTATTTCAGAACCAGCAGTTTCATTTGATAGTGATGAAAAAAAATCTAATTATTCATTAGATACTACAGCTACAAATGTAAAAAAGTCCAAAGCAGCTCAATTTGATGATTTGTTTGGAGATGAAAAAACAGACGATTTACCGTTTTAAATAAAGTTATATGGCAAGAAAGAAAAAATCACTATCGGAGGCAGTCTCCTCAGAAATTAAAGCAAGTTTTAATTTAGACAGCTTTAAAAATAAAAAAGGACTATCCTCTAAAGCAAAATTTAAGGAACAAACATGGATTCCACTTTCTGATGCCTACCAAGAAATAACATCAGTACCTGGTATTCCTCAAGGTCACATTGTATTACTTAGAGGACATTCAGATACAGGTAAAACTACTGCTATGATTGAAGCAGCAGTATCCGCTCAAAAACGAGGGGTACTGCCTGTCTTCATTATTACAGAGATGAAATGGAATTGGGAGCATGCAGTTCAAATGGGACTAGAAGTTAATGAAGTCGTAGATGAAGAAACAGGTGAAGTTTTAGATTATAATGGTAATTTTATCTATGTAGATAGAGAAACTATTAATTCAATTGAAGATGTAGCTGGATTTATTTTAGATTTACTTGATGAGCAGAAAAAAGGTAATTTACCGTATGATCTGTTATTCTGTTGGGATTCAATTGGGTCTGTGCCTTGTGAAATGTCGTTAAAATCTAACAAGAATAATAACGAATGGAACGCAGGTGCTATGTCAACCCAATTTGGTAATAATGTTAACCAACGGATTGTAATGTCCAGAAAGGAAAGTAATCCTTATACTAATACTTTAGTTGCAATCAACAAAGTATGGACATTAAAAGCAGAATCACCTATGGGTCAACCCAAACTAATGAATAAAGGTGGATATGCTATGTGGTTTGATTCTACATTCGTAGTTACATTTGGTAATGTTATGTCAGCTGGAACATCTAAAATTAAAGCAATTAAAGATGGTAAGCAGGTAGAATTTGCTAAACGTACTAACCTTCAGATTGATAAAAATCATATTAATGGAGTTACTACTAGAGGTAAAATTGTAATGACACCTCATGGTTTTATTCTTGATGATGATAAAGCACTTAAAAATTATAAAGAAGAACACAAAGAAGCCTGGAAACAAATCCTAGGTGGTGGGGATTTTATAATTGCTGAAGAGGATGAAGCATACACAGACATCACATCTCACACAGATGAACCCAAATAAAAATTTGGTTACCCGGGGGGAATTTCGTATATTCCCCCCATAATTAAACGTACATGAAGCAAAAAGATTTACTTAAGCTCCTCGATAATATGGACGAGCATGGAGAAGAAACTGTAGAAGGAGAAAGAATTCTAATGATAGATGGATTAAATCTATTTTTTAGAAACTTTGCAATGATGAATATGGTAAATCCTGATGGCATTCATATTGGGGGTTTAGGTGGATTTTTTCGTTCATTAGGTGCTGAAATTAGAAGAGTAAATCCTACCCAAGTTTATGTTATATTTGATGGATCTGGATCAGCTAATGCCCGAAAAAATTTACTACCTGAATATAAATCAGGAAGAGATTTACAACGTATTACTAATTGGGATGCATTTGATAATTTAGAGGATGAACATGATGCTAAAGTAGATCAAATGGTTCGCATCATCCAATATCTAAAAACACTACCAGTAAAAACCCTATCTATTCCTAAAGTTGAAGCTGATGATGTCATAGCATACCTTTCAGGAATTATTCCCCAAGATCCAAAAGATAAAGTATTTATAGTATCTTCTGATAAAGACTTTTTACAATTAATAAATAAAAATGTTATTGTATATCGTCCTATGGAAAAGGAATTTTATACAGAAGAAACAGTAGTAGAAAAATTTAAAATGTCTCCTACTAATTTTATTCTATATAAAACTTTAATGGGCGATAATTCAGATAAAGTGGCAGGGGTTAAAGGGTTAGGTCCAAAAAAATTATATAAATTATTTCCTGAATTAAGTGAAAGAGATATGACATTAGATGATATCTATAATATTTGTGAATCTAAATTTAAAGAAAATGTTATATATGCTCGTATAATCCAAGGTATTGATGCTCTAGAACGAAATTATAAAATTATGGATTTATCAAACCCTATGATTGATAAAAATGATGAAAAATATTTAGATGAGGTTGTTAAATCAAAAGATATTCATTATATTCCTGATCAGTTCATTGCCATGTATAATGAAGACAAGTTAGGTGGGATGATTAGAAATTTAGATTTTTGGTTAAAAGATATATTTGAATCCCTACAGTTAAAATAAAAAATAAATAAAAGTTATGACATTATTAAATTTAAACCAATATGGTCCTCACTTCCAAATAAAAGTGATATCATCTCTACTTACTCATAAAGAGTATTTAACAAATATTCATGATATTATTAGTGAAGAATATTGGGATAACCAAGCACATCAATGGATTATAAAAGAGATAATTAAGTATTATGATAAATATCATACTACACCTTCAATGGATGTTCTTAAAGTAGAACTTCAAAAAATTACAAATGATGTGCTTAAAATTTCCATTAAGGAACAATTAAAAGCTGCTTATGAAGCATCAGATGAAGATTTAGAATATGTAAGAGAAGAATTTTCAACATTTTGTAAAAACCAACAATTAAAAAAAGCACTACTTAATAGTGTTGATTTATTAAATGCTGGGGATTTTGATGGTATTAAATTCTTAGTTGAATCAGCATTAAAAGCAGGACAAGATAAAAATGTAGGACATGAATATAACAAAGATATTGAAGCAAGGTTTAGAGAAGATTCAAGAACAGTTATTGCAACTCCATGGGAGAGAATTAATGATTTACTTCAGGGTGGTCTCGGAAATGGAGATTTTGGCCTTATATTTGGTAATCCTGGAGGTGGTAAATCTTGGTCGTTAGTTGCTTTAGGTGGGTATGCTGTAAGAATGGGATATAATGTTCTTCATTATACACTTGAATTAGGTGAAGATTATGTTGGACGTAGGTATGATTCTTTCTTTACTAAAACTCCAGTTGATAAAATTTTAAAACATAGAGAAAAAGTAGAAGAAATTATTCCCGAATTACCTGGTGAATTAATTATTAAAGAATTTCCAACAGGTCGCGCAACTATATCAACTATTGAATCCCATATTCGCAAAGTAACAGATTTAGGAACTAAACCTGATTTAATAATCATTGACTATGTAGATCTTCTTTCAACAAGGAAGCGAACAGCAGATCGTAAGGGAGAGATTGATGATATTTATACAAGCACTAAAGGACTTGCTCGTGAACTTAATATTCCAATTTGGTCAGTATCCCAAGTAAATAGAGCAGGTGCTAAAGATGATGTTATTGAAGGAGATAAAGCTGCTGGATCGTATGATAAAATAATGATTACAGATTTTTGTCTATCTCTTTCAAGAAAAGCAAAAGATAAAGTAAACGGAACAGGAAGATTTCACATTATGAAAAATAGATATGGTATTGATGGATTAACATTTGGAGTCAAAGCAGACACATCCACAGGTCATTTTGAAGTTCATGATTATGATCCAGATGAGGAATTTGAAAATGAAGTTTCTAATCCTAACAATAACAAAAGTTATGGCGATTTTGATACGTTTGATAAACAAGCGTTGAAAAATAAGTTTTTTGAATTAAATTCATAACCCCAAAAATTAATTACTAACAATGACAAAGAAAAAGGATTTATTGGCTGAACGTATTGTTTATAAGCCATTTGAGTATCAGGAGGCAGCAGATTACTGGCTTAAACAACAACAAGCACATTGGTTACATACAGAGGTTCCAATGATGTCTGATTTAAATGATTGGAACTCTAATTTAAGTGAGACGGAAAAAAATATTATAGGTTCTATTCTAAAAGGTTTCGCTCAAACTGAAACTGTAGTTAATGATTATTGGTCAGGATTAGTAACAAAATGGTTTAGAAAACCAGAAGTTATAATGATGGCTACAACATTTGGCGCATTTGAAACAATCCACGCCGAAGCTTATTCACTATTAAATGAAACACTTGGACTTGAAAATTTCGCTGAATTTATGGAAGATGAAGCTACGATGGCTAAAATTGAAAATCTTACTGCTGTTAGGGATAGTTTTAATAGTGAACAAGATCTTCATGAAATTGCTAAATCACTCGCTATATTCTCAGCATTTACCGAAGGAGTTAATTTATTCTCTTCCTTCGCCGTTCTTTTATCTTTCAAAATGCGAAATAAGCTTAAAGGAGTGGGTCAAATTGTTGAATGGTCTATTAGAGATGAATCCCTTCATTCAGAAGCCGGCTGCTGGTTATTCAGAACACTTATCAAAGAAAATCCTCAACTCAAAACTCCAGAACTTGAAGCAGCGATAAATGAAGCTGCATTATTATCTTTACAACTTGAATTAGATTTTATTCGTAAATGTTATGAGTTAGGAGATTTAGAAGGTTGTTCACAATATGATTTAGAAAATTTTATTAAAAATAGAATTAATGCTAAATTAGGTGATTTAGGATATAAAGGTATTATTGATGATATTGATGGTACTGCAGTTGAAAGAATGAAATGGTTTGATGCTCTATCAGCTGGGAAACAACATACTGATTTCTTTGCAAATAGAGTAACAAATTATAGTAAAGGACATTTAACTTGGGATGAAAGTATATTTTAATTATGGATAATAATAGTTTAATAGCAGATTACTCCCAATGGGAAAAAGGTAAAGATTATCCTGATTATATGGATGAAGTAGCTTTATCTACAATAAGTAAAGGGTATTTAATGCCTGGGGAAACTCCCCGTAAAGCGTATAGACGCGTAGCTAATGCTGTAGCTGATAGATTAAACAGACCAGATTTAGCTAATAAATTTTTTAAATATATTTGGAATGGATGGATTGGTCTCGCTAGCCCTGTTCTTAGCAATACCGGTACTGATCGGGGCTTGCCTATTAGTTGTTTTGGTATTGATACTCCGGATTCGATACGTGGTATTGGCCTCACTAATGCGGAGCTTATGCGACTTACTTCCTATGGGGGAGGCGTGGGCATATCCCTTAGCAGAATTAGAGGAAGAGGAGAAAGCATAACTGGAAATGGAAAATCTGAAGGTATTGTACCTTGGGCTAAAATTTATGATTCAACAATTGTTGCCACTAACCAAGGTTCAGTTCGTAGAGGAGCAGCATCAGTAAATTTAGATATTAACCATATTGATATCCATGAATATCTACAAATTCGTAGACCTAAAGGTGATCCTAATAGACAATGTTTAAATTTACATCAAGCTGTAGTTGTAGATGATGCGTTTATGAAGCGCCTACAAGATAGAGATAGCGAAGCTATGTCATTATGGTTAGAAATATTAAAATCACGTGTAGAAACGGGTGAACCATACATTATGTTTAAGGATAATGTTAATAAAGACAATCCTTTAGCTTATAGAATGAATAACCTAGATGTTAGTATGACTAATATTTGTTCAGAGATTACATTGCATACAGATGAAGAACATTCATTCATTTGTTGTTTATCATCTTTAAATTTAGCTAAATATGATGAATGGAAAAATACTGATGTAGTTGAAATTGCAACATATTTTCTAGATGGTGTAATGGAAGAATTTATTGTTAAAACTAATGGTAAAGATTCAATGGTTCGTTCTCACAGACATGCTAAAAAAGGAAGAGCATTAGGTTTAGGAGTAATGGGTTGGCATACCTTCTTACAACAAAAAGGTTTACCATTTAATTCATTAGCTTCTACAGCTTGGACCCATACCATTTTTAGTGATATTAGACAAAAAGCTGAAGCTGCTTCTCGTCAAATGGCTTTAGAATATGGAGAACCATTATGGTGTAGAGGAACTGGTATGAGAAATACTCATGTAATGGCAATTGCTCCTACTGTATCAAACTCTCGTATTAATAGCTGTTCAGCAGGAATTGAACCTCAACCAGCAAATGTTTATGTATTTAATGGTGCTAAAGGAACATTTATTGTTAGAAATCCTGAATTAGAAAAATTATTAATTGGAAAAGGTAAAAACCAAAGCAAAATATGGGATCAAATTTTAGCAGATAATGGTTCTGTAGCTAATTTATCTAATGATATTTTGACAGATGATGAAAAAGAAATATTTTTAACCTTCCCTGAAATTAACCAATTAGCATTAATTCAACAAGCAGCAGTGCGTCAAAAATATATTGACCAAACACAATCTTTAAATGTTGCGTTTGATCCTACTGATTCTCCTAGATGGATTAATCAGGTTCATATGGAAGCTTGGAAGTTAGGAATTAAAACTTTATACTATCTCCGCACAGATTCAGTAATTAAAGGTGATTTAGGTTCTAGAACTACAGATGATTGTTTAGCTTGTGACGGTTAACTATATGTATAAACACATTAATTAAATTATTAAAATTATGGCACGTAAAAAAGCAGTAAAAAAAGAAGTAGTCGAAAAATTGAGCATGGCTAAAAAAGCAATTAATGCAGCTAAAGCTTGGTTAAAAGGAAATGGAATTGAAGGTATACTAGGCTTAATTGTAGGTTTGTTCCTTTGGTCTTTTGGTTACAAAATCTATGCAGGATTCGCACTAGGTGTATTTGCTACACGTAATTGGGATTTAGTAAAAGGATGGTTGCTTAAATTACTAAAAAAATAAAAAATTTTTTTTTAAAAGTTTAAAGAGGGATGCAATAGCATCCCTTTTTTTTATATTTATAAGCATATAAATTGTTATTTTTAATCGTTATCATATGTTAAACAATATAAAACAAAAATTAATGGCTTTCAGAGACATATTCAAAGATGAAAATGATGTGAATGAAAAAAGTGTAATAGGCTTTATGTCATTTGCTGTAATGGTTATATTTGCAATTGTTGATTTAGTAACAGGTTATTTTAGTAAAGATTTAATAATTAATGAATTTATTTATGAATCATTTTTAATTATTACTTTGGGTTGTTTTGGAATCGCAGGATTAGAAAAAATCTTTAGTAATAAAAAAGAAAAATGATGAAAAAAATATTATTATGCTTACTATTATTAGTAAGTTCCCAAATTAAAGCTCAAAACAAGGCTCAAAATTTTGTTAATTCCCTTTATAAGGATTTCTTAAAATATGGAACTATATATGGTGCCGGTGAAGTTAGAAATTCAGTTGAAGCTCCTTACCCTACTTATGTTGTAAGAACTAATGAAAATGGTTCTTTATATGACATACCCAGAGTAGAAGACAATACAATAAAATATCCATTCGATTACAGGTATGGGTTTGGTATTAGAAAATTAGCTAGGTTTGATTATGAAAGAAAACCTAAAAACTATTATGATGGAACTGAAGATCAATTAGTATTTACAGCACCATCTTCTGCTATCCAGGGACTTGAATATCAATTCCATAAAGAATGGGAAAGATGGATGGGTAGAGAGTTTGATAATAGCAGATATTTCTTAAAACACACAGGTAAATACCACATTGTTAAAGCTGAAAGTAGAAAAGTTGATAGAATTAATTTAAAATACCAATCAGCTGAAACTAGAGCTAGGTTACCTATTGGGAAAAAGTTTTCTATATCTGCAGGTGCTATATTTAGAACTCATGATAGACCTTATGGTTATAACCCTATTGAAATTTGGTTAAATGAAACTGATGATACAGGTAATGCAGTAAACCCTTGGTATACTTTAGGATACCAATATGGTTATAATGATGTATTTTACACTCAAACTACATCAAACGGAGATACTACTCAAGATTGGTGTTGGGTAGATCCTGATGGTAATGAAGTAGCACATTCAGATCTAGCATTTAGAGAAAATGTATATCCTTTATTAATGAATCGTTATAATAATGAAATATGGTCTCAATTAAGTAGATTTGGTGAAATTGCCCCAGTCATAGGGTTTGATTTTTATCATTATGAATCTAAATTTTGGTTACATGCTTATGCTAACTGGATTTTACCCTATCACCATTATGTAATGGGTGATGAAGATTTTTCATATTTACATAGAGATAATTGGGGTAAAGGAGGACATAATAACTTGTTAGAAGGTAAACAATGGTCCGATTATAACTTTGGTGCTAATTTAGGTTGGAAAGTAGGTAAAAATTTAGGCATTTTTGTTGAAGGAGAGTATAGTAAAATGTGGGATAGTCAATTATATCAAACCACATTTGGTTTAAATTACACATTTAGATAATAGAATAAGATGGCTAAGCAAATAGGAGAAGGAACTAAAATCACACTAGACTTAAAAACTATAGGAATTGTTGTGTTTTTTATAGCTACAGTTATTGGTATGTGGTTTACATTACAAGCTGATATAGAAAGAGCAAAAGCACTTCCTGAACCTGAAATAGAAAGAATGGAGTTTGATATGAAAGATGAACTTATTAGAACTACCATTATGGACACTCAGGATGATGTTGAAGATATAAAATCTCAATTAGAAAAAATTGATGAGAGATTATATGAGCTTCAAAAAAGAAAATAATATGAAAAATTTATTCTTATTCTTCCTTTTAATTTTTAGTTGTAACTTACAAGCTCAAGATTGGGTTGGTGATAGTGATTATAAAAAGAAAATCCATGAAAAATCTCCATTTGGGGATGATGAAAGTTCAATTGTAATAATTGAATTTTGGGCTAAATTTAATAGTGTTAACTCTTTTAAAGAATTTAATAAATTAAAAAACGTTACTCATTATTATAGATGTAATTTAGCCTCTAACCCAGAATTAAAGAAAAAATATAAAATAAGAATGGCTCCTACTATATTAATTTTTAAAGATGGCATATTAGAAGAATCTTTTAGAGCAGGATTAGATTTAGAATGTCCTGTTAGTCTAAAAGAATTACAAGAAACAATTAAAGAAACTCGATTATCTAATCAATTCTAATATTTATTAACATGCTATTAAAAGTAGGATCAAAAGGTAAAGAAGTAAAAGAACTCCAAGAATTCTTAGAAATTGGAGCTGATGGTATTTTCGGTAAAGGAACCGAATCATCTGTTAAAAAATGGCAATCTGAAAATGGTTTAGTAGCTGATGGTATTGTAGGCCCTGCAACATGGGACGCTATGGGATTAGCTACAACTGATTCCTCAGAACAAATTTACACTACAGAAAATGGATTAGTTATTGAAAAATATTTTTTACCTAAAGGTGAATATAAAAATGGACCTACAAATAAAGAATATGTTTTCCTACATCATACAGCAGGTTGGCATAACCCATTTAGAACAATTGATCATTGGGGTAGAGATAGTAGAGGTGCAGTAGCAACCGAATTCGTATTAGGTGGCCAATCAGTGAAAGGAAATGATTTTAAGTATGATGGAAAAATGGTTCAAGCATTTCCCGAAGGTGCTTATGGTTGGCATTTAGGAAAAAATGGTTCACAACACATGCACACACATTCAGTTGGTATAGAAGTAAATAATTTTGGGTATATTGTAAATGGTAAAACATATGCAGGCACTAGAGTAGAAGAATCTCAAATAGTTACTTTAAAAGAATCATTTAGAGGCCATAAAACATGGCACAAATACTCAGATAAACAAATTGAAGCTATTAGATTATGGTTACTATGGATAGCTGAAAGAGATAATATTGATGTTAGAGAAGGCCTCCCGTCTCTAATTAAAGAAAAGGGAGCTAAAGCTTTTGATTTTAACCCTGACGCTTATTATGGAAAAGTAAAAGGTACTTGGACACATACTAATACCAGAAAAGATAAATTTGATATGTTCCCCCAAGAGGAATTATTAGAAATGTTAATAACTTTATAAACAATGCAAACTAAAATTACAATAGTGGGAATAGCATCATTTTGCACTTATATGTGTACATACCTTTTTAATCTATCTATGGAAAACATGGAACAATATTTAGCTGTAGTAGCTGTACTATGGTTAGATGGGATTTTTGGTATTTGGGCGGGGATAAAAAGAGAAGGATTTAAAACTTATAAAGCACTTAAAATAACAAGAAGTACGTTTGTATGGTTAGCCATATTAACAGTAATTTTAATGGTAGAAAAAGGATTTACAGGAACAGCTTGGTTATCTGAAGTAGTTATTGTACCATTTATGATACTACAGTTGATAAGTGCCCTAAAAAATGCATCTATGGCTGGTCTAATTAAAGTGGAAGAATTAAATAAAATATTAGATCGTATAGATAAGCATAAGGGTTTTAGAAACTAAAACTTAAAATTATGCTTAGAAAAATTCAAGAAAGAATATTTCCCTTTATTATAGCACTTTCAGCTTTATCTGTTAGTGCTTCTGCTGCTTTTTATTCAGTAAGTGGTCTTAGTAAATTGTTTGCAGGTGCTGCCTTTGCAGTTATAGTAATGGCTGCATCATTAGAAATAGCTAAATTGGTTATAGCTTCATTACTATACCAATATAGAAAATCATTACCATTTTTACTTAAAACTTATTTATCAATAGCTTGTTTTGTATTAATACTAATTACTAGTATGGGTATTTATGGTTTCCTATCTGCTGCTTACCAAGAAACATCAGCTAAAGCAGGAAGTGTAGATGCTCAAATTGCATTAATAGAAACTAAACGGGATAATGTTAGGGAACAGTTAACGGTATATAATGCGGAAAAAAGCACCATTAACGGAGCCATATCTGATTTACGAGCCGGTTTATCTAACAATAAAATCCAATATACAAACGCTGAAGGTGTAGTAATAACTACAACATCTTCATCTACTCGTAAATCTTTAGAAAAACAATTAGATCAAGCTATTAATCGTCAAACCCAAATTAATTCTAAAGTAGATACTTTAAATCAAAGATTATTTGATTATGAAACTGAAATAGTAGAAGTATCAACTGGAAATGATATAGCAGGGGAATTAGGACCACTTAAATATCTATCAGGATTAACTGGAATCCCTATGGATCAAATTATTAATTATCTTTTGTTAACTATTATATTTGTGTTTGATCCTTTAGCTATTGCTCTTGTAATTGCTGCTAACTTTGCTTTTGCAAAATTACGCCCTAAAACAAGAGAAAATTTATATGGAGAAAAAGTACCTGTAGAAGAAGATGATGATGGTTATTGGACTGAGGAAGAGATAGCAGATTTTAAGAACCAATTTGATTCAGAAAATGAGTTAGGTTCATCATTTGAAGATGAATTAGCAAATGAAGAATTTGAAGATGAAGAGGTTGATGATGAGGTTGATGAAGAAGGATTACCTAAGGGATATGCATTTGATGATCAAAGAAAAGCAGAAGATAAATTACTAAATACAAACTCAACCTCAGCTTGGAGAAAAAATAAAATTCTTAAAGAAAGAGAAAAAAGAGGAGATGATGATTTAACTATTCGTTATTAAAAACTTCCACAAAAATATTTGGTTTCCCCAAAGAGCGTTCGTATATTTACACTGTAAATGATGATAAAACAAATAAAGGTTATGACAGAACAAGATCAATATGATGCTCTTCAAGAGTACAATTATTTCGAAATGTTGGTAAATACCAAAGAGTATATTACTAAAGATGAATATGAATTCATTATTGCTTATGACCCAACTGAAAAATTTAATTTCAGTTATGTTGGTGATTATAGTAAAATGGGTGATTATTTAAATTTTAACGTTTACAGTGAACATGATCATGATAAACGTCAACTTGAAATGGAAAGAGGATAATGAAAAAAGTTTTATACTTACACGGATTAGAAAGTGGGCAGGGTGGTCCAAAAGTTGATTACCTAGCAGATAAATGTTATGTTCATGCCCCTGAAATGGATTACACCCGAAAAGATATTTTTCCATATTTAGTTCAAATTATGGAAGATTTTGATCCTGATTTAATTATTGGTTCTAGTATGGGTGGTTATGCTGCTTATATGTTAAGTGGATTTTATGGCACGCCTATTATAGCATTCAACCCAGCTCTTCATAGTAGAAAATTTAATCCTAAATTCCCAAATAAAGTTCAAACTTATTATCCTGGTAAAGCTAAAATAATTTTAGGAGAAGAAGATACAGTTATTGATCCTAAACAAACATTAAGATTTATAGCTGACCATATTGGTAATGGTTTTCCTAAAATAGATATAGATAAAGTAGATGGGATGGGACATCGAGTGCCTCTTGACATATTTATAAATAAAATAAAATATGAGCTTTAATTTACATAAATGGTTTAGAGATAGTTATTTAAATGAAAACGAAGGATTTGAAAAAGGTTCTTGGGAATACCTTACAGATAAAGAAAAATCAGAGTTTTCAGATGAAATATTTACTTTAATAGATAATGCTTATGCTTCCCTGGGTGGTAATCCAAATTATCAATCTCCATCAGATGTAGAGGGTAGTGAAAGAGATGCTAATTATTTAGTTATTGATTTTGATGATGATGATGATTTAGATGTTGTTATAGTTGATAAATCAAAACCATCAGGAACAAAAGCAGCAGCTATGGGTCATGATGGATCTAAAGCATCAAGGTCATTAGCAGTTAATTTTGCAGCTATAATGCTAAAAAAGAAAGGACATTACATTGAAGTTTCAGGTAAATTAAAAGATATTCTTATAGCTAAAGGTGTTCCTGTAGTAACAGATGAAGAAACTATTCAACGAGTAATGAAAGGTAAAAATATCGAAATGAATGATGATGGAACTTATCAACGTTATTTAGGTGGAGAAAAACATACAAAAACTATGATGGGAAATCCGTTATAAATTTGGTTCCCTGAAATAGGGTTTGTATATTCACGGTGTTCGAATGGTTCGGGCAGTTAAAAAAATAAAGGTTATGGTATTAAGAGAATTAAAAGAGTATTGTGAAGATTGTTGTGAAAAATTTCCTCTATTTAAAGACCAAATTGTTCAATTCTATAAGTTAGCTGTAATGGAAGTTGATGTTTTTGGTGAAAGTGAAGATCACGAGTGTGAGCTAGCAGTAGGTTGTATTAACGATTTAATTAATGGTTTAAAATAAAGGTTATGAATTTGAAAAAACATTTTGAAACAGCAACAGAAAAATTTGAATTTACCGTTGATCTAGGTGGATGGAAAAAGAAAAAAGTATTTAATTTTCATCCAAAAAACCCTGAAGAAGATTATTCAGATGGTACGGTAAGAGAATTAAGTATGTTTGGTGATAGTATGAATGTTCATTCGATTACTAAAGGTGGAATAATGTTATATTCATTTGATATTTTAAGTAATAAAATTACTACTAAAATTAAATGGGAAGATGTTGAATTAGGTAATACATTAGATAAATGAAACAAAAAATATTTAATGTAACTAATGAAGATCTTGTCCTTCAAGAAATTTCCAAACTCAGACCATTAAATTATAATAGGTTTATGTGGTGGCGTCGTTTTGATCAAAATAAAAGACCACTAGATAATAAATCACCTCTTTTAGATAAAATAAAAAATGGTGACCTAGAATTTTCTCATTACTACTGGCAAGCGCAATACACTGAAATGGAAATGAATGAAAAAAGAAATGAGTGTATTGATGATCAGCATTGGATAGAACAAACCCGAGTTGATAAACAACGTCGTAGACGTTTATATGAGGATTTTGAAAAAGATGAAGCTGGAAAATTAGAAACCCTCAGAAAACAATTTCCTAAAGAATTTAGAATGACTAAAGAAGATTATGATGATGAAATTCTTGAATTTGGAGGAACATTATTACAATTGTATCGTCATTGTGAAATAAAATACGGTAAAAAAATAAAAATAACATCAAAAAGAGGGAGACCAAGAAAATATGGCAATTAACGAAGGAATGAGTAACTCCGTAGAGTTACTAGGACATTATGGAAGCGACACAGTACATGCTCAATCAGCTTGGACGTCAACATCACGTGATTTAACCGAAGATAAACTGGCAAGGGTAGATAAGCTACTAAAAATGTTAGCTTCAGAAGGACACCACACCCCATTCGAAAAATCAGGACTACATTTTTTAGTAAATGTAGATCAGGCAACTCATATCCACCTCTTAAAACATAGAGTAGGAGTTTCAATTAATGGAGAATCAGCTCGTTATAAAGAACTTAAAGAAGATAAAATGATGTGGCCCTCAGATTGGAGTGGTATTTGGAAAGATAAATTATTTAGATATGCTGAGGAAGGGAATAAATTATATCATGAAGCACTTGAATATTTTACTCCATTTTTAGGACGTAAACGCGCTAAAGAATCAGCTCGTTTCTTTAAAACATTTAATTCTCAGATCTCTATGGATATTATGTTTAATTGGAGAAGTTTTTACCATTTCCAAAAATTACGTAATAGTCCTGATGCTCAAAAAGAAGTAAGAGAATTAGCTGAAGAAATGCTTAACCAAGTAAAAAACATTGAAGGTAATCCTTTTGAACTTACTATTAAAGCATTTGAATTATGATTGAATTTATAAAACATGCATTAGGAATTTGTGGAGAGCATTGGCACCCAAATATTTTTACTTTTCTTTTAAGTGGACTTGGTCTATCCCCAGCTCTTAGTTATATTTATTACAAATTCAAAAGTTATGATCAAGATAAGTCATGAAACCCCTTATTGTTTACTAGAAGATAGTAGACAATTTAACGATTACGATTATTGTTTACCTCATTTACTTGATGAAGACCCAGGATACAGAGATTATTTTCTTCAATCTAAAAAAGAAGGACGTTATATTATAATGGATAATTCACTTCATGAATTAGGTGAAGCTTATAACCATGAACGTCTTATTCATTGGATCAATGAAATTAAACCTAACGAATTTATTGTGCCTGATGTATGGCAAAATTCAATTGAATCAATTCAAAACGCTGAAATATGGAATTTATACGATTTCCCAAAAGGTGTAGAAAAAGTAGCAGTAGTTCAAGCAACTACACTTCATGAAGCGGCTCAATGTGTTAAAGCTTATAAAAACTTAGGTTACGGTAAGATTTGTTTTTCTTATGGTGCTTCTTATTATAATGATATTTGTACTCACCCTAATAAAGATTTAGGAAAAGCATTAGGTAGATTATTTGTAATATCTACTTTATTAAAAACAGGAGAATTAAAACAAGATGATAGAGTACACTTACTAGGATGTGCTGTTCCTCAAGAATTTGGTTGGTATAAAGGAATTAATTGTATTGAATCCATAGATACATCAAACCCAGTAATGGCTACTTTAGAAGGTACTAGTTATAATTTAGGGGGATTAGATATTAAACCTAAAGCTAATATGAATGATTATTTTTATATGGCTGGAGAAGATATTAATTATGAATTATTGGATTCTAATTTAAGATTATTTAGAGAAATAAACAATTTATAAAATGAAAGCAATATACCAAGATGATTTTTTCCTAATTCCAATCAAAGTAGGTGATACTATAATGACTGGTAAATTTAGAAATAAACCAATAAAAGTAAAAGAAATAGGAATTGATGAATTAGGTCAACCTACAGTCAATGGGAGTCCTATTTTAAAATTTAGAATACCAAAATTAATGTAATATGGCAAAATTAAGAAAAATGGTTACTTACACTGATTACAGATGGGAAGAAACCGAAGATTTAACTCCTGAACAAATTGAAAAATGGAAGTCAGGTGATGAGGATTTACAAGAAGAAGTTTTAGATGAAGTTGAATTTGAATTAGCTCGTGATAAATGTCTTGAGGATTCTGAATACCCAGAACTAATAGAAGAATAATATGCTAAAAAAACAATCAATAAGATCTAATCATAAAATTTATTTAAATAAAAGTGAAAAACCATCTGGAAAAGATGAAATTATAGCTTTAAGTGAAGAATGGTCTGAAACTGAAGAAATTATTTTTAGAAAACTTCTCCAACAAGGGGGGAGTGTAAATATAAAAGGAAATCATTTTAAATTGGTAGTCCAAGAAAAAATGCGTAAATTACGAGATATGTAAAAGCGTTAGCCTATACGTTTAAAATACCTGGCAAATAATAAATAAAAGTACAATGCAATTAGAATTAGATTTTAACAAAGGAAAACACGTAGTAGTATCACTTTCAGGTGGTATGGATAGCTCAACGTTGTTGCTTAAAGCACTAAATGAGTATGAAACAGTAACAGCTTTATCATTTGACTATGGTCAAAAACATAGAGCAGAGTTACAAAGAGCTCAATCACTAGTAGATTACCTTAATGAAAATGGTCATAAGGTAACTTACCAACAAATTAAACTTGATGGTTTAGTTGATTTATTAGATTCAGCTTTAGTAGAAGGTGGTGATGAGGTACCTGAAGGACATTACGAGCAAGATAATATGAAAGCAACAGTTGTACCTAACAGAAATAAAATCTTTGCTTCTATTACTCAAGCAGTTGCTTTATCTGTAGCAAATAAAACAGAAGAAAGAACAGATATTGCTTTAGGAATTCATGCAGGTGATCATGCAATTTATCCTGATTGTAGACAAGAATTTAGAGATGCAGATGATGCTGCTTTTAGAGAAGGGAATTGGGGAGCTGATATGGTAAGTTATTGGACACCTTATCTTGAAGGTGATAAATTTACTATCTTACAAGATGGAGAAATATTATGTGAAAAATTAGGTATTGATTTTGATGAAGTTTATAAAAGAACTATGACTTCTTACAAACCAATCCATATTCATTCAGGTGAAGGAGATAATTGGTATGCAGATTACAAATCAGCATCATCAGTAGAACGCATTGAAGCCTTTATTGCATTAGGCAGACCAGATCCTTCACAATATGCTGATGAAACAGGTCCTGTTAGTTATGAAACAGCTAAAATTTATGTAGAACAAGTACTTTCAGAGTACGTAAAAGAACAATTAGTAAAGTAATATGAGTGACGGAAAAACAGAAGCAATGAGAGGTACTTATTTTTCTAAAAATGAGATACAACATAATAAAGGATATTATGATGTAAACCGAAACAGAAGTAGACGAGATAAAAACCTTATACCAGAAATTAATCACATGCCTAACCAAAAATGGCATAAAATTATTTCATTTATTAAATCGGGTATTCGCATATTAGGTTATGCAATTATTCCTTTTGATTTGGTTATTGCAACAGGGGTTCTTATATTAAGTGAAGTAATAGGAATAGTAGAAGAATTAGTATAAAATAAATAATAAAATTATGAATAAATTAATTTATATATCAGCATCATGGTGTGGACCTTGTAAAATGTTTGGTCCTGTAATGGCTAAAGTAGCAGATTCTGGAATCCCAGTTCAAAAATTAGATGCAGATAAAGATCAATCATCAGTAATGCAATATGGTGTAAGAAGTATCCCAACTGTAGTTAAAGTAGATGCAAATGGGAATATGGTAGATAAATTTGTAGGAGTAAAAACACAACAAGAAGTAATAAATTTTTATAATGGGTAAATTTCAATCAAGTAAAGTATTTGACGGGTTCAGTACAGTATTTCGTCAATGGAAAGCAGAAACAACACATTGTAGATTTCTACATGGTTATGGTATTTCATTTAAAGTATATTTTGAAGGTGAACTAGATGACAGAAATTGGGTTTGGGATTTTGGAGGTATGAAACGTGCTAAAACTTTGATTGATGGAATGCAACCTAAAGAATGGATGGATTATATGTTTGATCATACAGTTATTGTTGCTGAAGATGATCCTGGAATTGGTGGTTGGAAGACAATGAATGAATTAGGTGTAATCCAATTAAGAGTTATTGAAGCTACAGGTGCAGAAAAATTTTCAGAATATATCTTTAATAAATTAAACCCATTTGTTCAAGAAGAAACAGATGGTAGAGTTAAAGTAACGAAAGTTAAATTTATGGAACACGGGAAAAATGCAGCGTACTATGTCGAATAAACCACTAAAAAGAATAGAAGATTATAATAAAACATTACCAGTACTAGAAGTTTATACTGCGGTACAAAGTGAGGGTAGCCGACAAGGTTACCCTACTGTTGTAGTTAGGACTACAGGATGTACTCATCGATGTTATTTTGGTGAAGGAGGATGGTGTGACTCTTGGTACACATCAATTCACCCAGAAAAAGGTACATTTACACTTAATGACATTATTAAAATGTATGATGAAAACCCTCATATTTCTGAAATGATGCTTACAGGAGGTTCTCCTACAATGCATGGTGCTTTAGTAAATGAATTAACTCACTTTGCACATGAGAGAGGTATTTTTATTACTATTGAGACTGAAGGTTCTCATTTTCTAAATACTGATTATCCAATTGATTTATTATCTATATCCCCAAAATTTAAGAATAGTGTACCTGTTGTAGGAACATTAACTCCAAATGGAAAAGTTGTAGATGAAAAAATGATTAAAACTCATAATCGTTTAAGATTAAATGTTGATGCTATTTCAGATTCAATTGCATATCATAATGATTTTCATATTAAACCTGTTATTGATAAAGATTTAGCAGTCCTACCAGAAGTAGAAAGTTTTATGGAAACTTTAGTAGATGTTTTAAAGGAAAAAGAATTTGGTGCTAGTGAATTTGGAGATAAAGCTTTTGATAAAGGAACCATTGCACAATATCTCAAATCAAAAACATGGTGTATGCCTGCTGGAGATGATAAACCAGCATTATTTGAATCTTATCCCGTAGTAATGGATATGTGTAGAGATAAAGGATATAAATTTACAGGTAGGGCACACATAATGGCCTTCGGAACAGAAAGATGCGTGTAAAATTAATATATGGTTCTGATACAGGTAATACTGAACGTGTTATTGATGATGTTTTACTAGGTATTTTTAAATCTGATTTTGATATTAAAACTGCAGGCGTACATGCTGTTGGTTCTGAAGATTGGGAATCCCATGATTTTTATATTTTAGGTATTCCAACTTGGTATGATGGTGAATTACAAAGTGATTGGGAAGATTACTTCGATGATTTTAAACAAATAGACTTTACCGGAAAAACAGTAGCCATATTTGGTTTAGGAGACCAAATAGGGTATGGTGAGTGGTTTTGTGATGGTGTAGGAATATTAGCTAAAGTAGTAGAAGAAAATGGGGGTAAAGTAATAGGTCTTACTAAAAAAGATGATTCATTCGAATTTGAGTCTTCTATAGCTCTTAAAGATGAAAATACATTTTGGGGATTATGCTTAGATGAAGACAATCAAGATGAATTAACCTCAGAAAGATTAGAAAATTGGTACAAACAAATAAAATCAGAATTAAATGTATAAATACAATGCCAAATTAGATAGAGTAGTAGATGGAGATACTGTTGATGCTCTAGTAGATTTAGGATTTGATACTTGGAAAAAAGTAAGAATTAGAATGATGGGTATGAACGCTCCAGAATCTCGTACTAGGGATTTAGAAGAAAAAAAAAGAGGTTTAGCAGCTAAAGCAAGACTTATAGAATTATTAGGTGATGGGGATTTTATTTTACAATCTCATGGAGTAGGAAAATATGGGAGATGTTTAGGTACTTTATGGATAGATGAAACTGTTGATGTAAATAAAACTTTAATAAGTGAAGGACACGCTGTAGAATATCATGGAGGTAAAAGATAAAATGCATTATATAACCCAACACCCAATTAAAAAATCAGATTTAGGATTTCATGGAAATTTATTTGGGGGTAAATTACTAGCATGGTTAGATGCATCTGCAGCTTCTTATGCTTCTGAATTTTGTGATACACCTCGAATGGTAACTAAATCTATTGATAAGTGTATTTTTAATAAACCAGCTAAAGAAGGACAATTACTTAAAATATATGGTGATGTTAAAAAAATTGGAAATACTTCTTTAACACTATATATGGAAGCTAGATCACATAATGTTTATAATGGTAAACAAAATGTTATTTTAGCTACAAATATAACTTTTGTTAGAATAGATGAAATGGGAGATGCAATTCCTATTAGTAGTAGAGTAAAAGAAAAACTAAATAAATGAAGGAATTAATTAATGCTAAGGATATAGACATCCAAACAAAAATTATTGGTAAACAAATTTCAGATGATCATAGAGGTGACAAAACACCTATTGTAATGGTTGGGTTACTTAACGGTTGTTTTGCGTTTTATAGCGATTTAGTACGTGCTATGCCGATTGATATTGAATGTGATTTTATGCGCGTTAAATCATATGTAAATCGTAAGCAAGGTGATATACAAATTACTAAAGATTTAGAAACACGTATTAAAGGTAAACATGTTTATATTGTAGATGACATTTATGATACTGGAAATACTATGAAAGCTGTTATCGAATATTTAGAAGTTAAAAAACCATCTTCAATTTCAATTGTATCCCTAATAGTCAGAGATACTTCACCAATCCCAGAACAAAAATCATACCATGCATTTACTATTGGTGGTGAATGGATCGTTGGTATGGGGATGGATTCAGAAAAAGGGTTACATAGAAATTTAAAGTCAATTTGGGCTCTATAGATGGGGTTCGTATATTACATCAAATAAAAAGTTATAATTAATGGAAAACAAACGTAGAAAAATCCACGAAGAATTAGAAGTGGTACAAGAGGGTTTTGCAAATGGAGTTGCTGAAGGCTTTCCACTACAACAATCTGATAAAGATAAGATGATAGATGAAGCAGAAAAAGCTTATGGTAAGTTTTTAGATGCTTTAAAATGTGATTGGCGTAATGATCCTAATTCAATGGAAACTCCAAGACGTGTAGCTAAAGCATATGTAAACGATTTATGGGCTGGTAGATATACAGCGATGTCTCCTATTACATCATTTCCTTCAGATGGTTATGATGGTATTGTGATTGAAAGAAATATCCCACTTACATCTATGTGTTCTCACCACCACCAAACAATTGGGGGTGTAGTTCATATTGGTTATATTGCTGGGGATGAAGGTCAAGTAATTGGTTTATCTAAATTAAACCGAATTGTAGAATTATTTGGACGTAGAGGTGCTATCCAAGAACAATTAACATCAGCTATTCATAACGCTGTAGATAAAATTACAGAAGGTAATAAAGGTGTTATTGTAACTATTGTTGGTACTCATAATTGTGTATCTTGTAGAGGTGTTAAACATCAAGGTGCTGCAATGGTTACAACTAAAGCATCAGGAGTATTTAGAGAAAATAATAATTTATCCAGAAAAGAATTTTTTGACAGTCTGAAGATTAATAACGGAGGACATAATATTTAATAGTTATGAGTAAAAGTAATGTACCATTTGTAAATGAAGTAGAGGAATTTAATTCCACTATGGGTAAACCAAACAATTATGAACCTACAATCCCTGAGAAAAAGGAATGGCAATTTGTTTATGATTTCATCCTTGAAGAACTTGAAGAATACAAAGTTGCCTGTGAACAAGGTGATATTGTTGAGGTTCTTTATGCTTTATGTGACATTGCCTACGTTTCGTTGGGTAACGGAACTATGCTACATGGTCTTAAGGATAAAATATGGCCAGCGTATCTCGAAGTTCAAGGGTCGAATATGTCTAAGGCTTGTTCAAGCGAAGAGGAAGCACAAGCTACCGTGGAGCTTAGATCAAAAGAACAAGAGGAATCGTGTCACTATGAAAAAGTTGGTAGATATTATATTGTCTATAGAACACGTGATAGAAAAGTCATGAAAAATATTAACTACTATAGACCAGATTTATCTCAATTTTTCACAAGTGAGGAATTAGCTAAATTTAGAAATGAAACAATAGACATTTAATGTATAAAAAATGTTTCGCACAAAGGACAGGTGGTAACACCTATTTGATGCATCTCTGGACTGATGAAGGTTATCAAAAAGTAGAATGGACTAACCAAGCTTATGTTGAGTGTGGGGAAGCAGATGCCACCCATGTTGGTCTAGGAGGTGAACCTCTTAAAAAAGTACGTAGTTGGAAACCTGAAAACACAAAACTTCACTTCCATGATATGACGCCTTATCAAAAATTCCTTGTTGAAAAATATGGAATTAATGATGAACCTTCTCAAACCCAACGTGAGATATTTTTTGATATTGAAACTGAAATGGGAGATGCTCTTACTGAGGATTATATTAAATCAGCACCTAAAAAAGTAACATCAATTGCTTGGTATGATAAGCAAGTAGATGAGTGGGGAATATTAATTTTAGATAAAAAGTCCCAACTTTCTAGAACAAAAGCTAAAAATAAAGAAATTATCCCCTGTGCTACTGAAGATGAATTATTATTAAAATTTTTAGAAAGATTTAGGGAGATGGATCCTGACATTATAGTAGGATGGAATAGTGATTATTTTGATATTCCTTATCTTTACTACAGAATGTGTAATGTTTTAGGTGAAGATGTAGCTCGTTATTTATCTCCAATTGGGTATGTTCGTGAAACCCCTTGGTATAAAGACCAATACATTCAAATAGCAGGTGTTGAATCACTTGATTATATGCGCTTACATAAAAAGTTTAGTTGGGCAGATGAACCATCATTTAAATTAGATGCTATTGGGGAAAAATATGCAGGGATGAAAAAAATAGAATATGAAGGTAATCTTGATGCTTTATTTGAATCTGATATACATAAATTCATCCAGTATAACTTTGTAGATGTCGAGATCTTAAAAAAATTAGATGAAAAATTAGAATATTTATCTTTAGTTAAAAACTTGGCTCATAAAGGTAAACATAATTATAGTGAAGTATATGCTAATACTAAAACCCAAGACGGAGCTATTTCAGCTTATTTATTAAGTGAAGGAATTGTACCACCAGCTAAAGAACGTAATCCTTTATCTAAAAAGAATTATGCAGGTGGGTATTTATTTTGTCCTAAAGCAGGTATTTACAATTATGTATTTGATGAAGATTTAACTTCACTATACCCTTCAATTATTATGACTATTAATATTGGTAAAGAAACTATGGTTGGTAGAATTATAGATGCTGATGATAGAAATAATAGATTAGGATTAAATGATTTATTAAATAGAGATCCTGAAGAAGAGCTTATTATTGAAAATGTTAAACGAAATAGAACTAAAGTTAATGTTGGTCGATTAACATCAATGATTAAACAAAATGAATTATCTATTTCTGCTAATGGTGTAATGTTTGCTACTAATAGAGAATCAGTTTTATCAACTATACTTAAAAAATGGTTTGATGAAAGAGTTTTATATAAAAATGAAATGAAAACAGCATATAAATCGGGTAATAAAGAATTAGGTGCAGCATTTCATATGAAACAATATACAATGAAAATTTTGCTAAATAGTTTGTATGGTGCAACTGCCCTTGGTAGTTTCCGTTATGGTAATGTTATTTTATCTGAAGCTATTACTTTAAGTGGTCAACGCATTATTCAAGAAAGTGCATTAACAGCAAATAGACATATTAATAAAGTTATGAAAGGAGAAACTACATTATGAAACACATAGAAGATACTCCTTGGTGGATTTGTGATCCTAAAGATATTAATTATGTAGCATATTCTGATACTGATTCTATTTATATTCATGCAGAACCTTTACTTAGACACCTCTACCCAGATTTTAATGAGATGTCTAGTGAAGATAAAGATGATAAGTTAGAGAGTATTGCTTTAAAATATCAAGATATTATTACTGATTCTTACAGTGAACTAACCACAGACTGTTTCAATGCTAAAGGAAAGCATAGATTAGAAATGAAAACTGAATGTGTTATCCGTTCAGCTTATTTTAGAGCTACAAGACGTTATGCTCAATGGATTACGAAACAAGAAGGTATTGTAAAAGAATCACTTGATGTTAAAGGTCTTGAATTTAAAAAAGCAAATTTCCCACCTGTATTAGGTAAATTCTTCCATAAAACCTTAGTTGACGTGTTAAAAGGTACAGAACAACCTGAAATTGATGCTCGTGTTAAAGACTTTAGACAGCAAATATTAGATGGTAGTATATCGCTAACTGAGTTAGGTAATCCAACATCAGTTAAAACATTAAATAAATACACTGAACGAAAAGCTAGGGCAGGTGAAATGTTTACTACTGTAGCTAAAGGTGCTCCTGCAGCTGTAAGAGCAGTTATTAGACATAATGATTTGTTAAAATTTTGGGGTTTAAATAGAGAACATAGTCAAATAACTCAAGGTGAAAAAGTTAAATGGATCTATTTAAAACCAAACCCATATCAAATTGATGCTATTGCTTTTTTAGATTGGGATCTTGCACCTAAAATTCGTACATTTATAGAAGAGTATGCAGATAGGAAAAAAATATTTGAGTCTATTTTGCTTAATAAATTAGAAGGATTTTATAATGATTTAGGGTGGACATTAAATTTAAACCCTTATAAAGATATGTTTTTTAAATTTTAAATAAATGATAAATAAATTAAAAGTACAATCAATAATTAATAAGTATTACTTAGGTACTAATGAATCAGTAAAGTGGGAAATTAAAGATAATTCACTAAATATTGATTTTATGACCCCAACTAAGGATGTTATTGGGAATGTTACATGCACGGATTTTAAACTAGAAGATAGTAAATTAGCCATTTATGATACTAAAAAATTACAGAATTTAATTAGTATTTGTAATGGTGATTTATTACTAGAATTTGAAAAAAATAATGCAATTTATACCAAATTAAAAATATCAGACCTTAATTTTAACCTTAACTATGCTCTATCAGATCCTTTATTAATAGGTAAAGTTGGTGAAGTAACGGAAGCTGAATGGGTAGTAGAATTAGATCTAACACAAGAAGATATTAATAATATTATCAAAGCAAAAAGTGCATTAGCATTAGTAGATAATATGTTAGTAACAACTACTACTAATTTAGATAACGAAAATGTAGTGGAATTTGTTTTTGGTGATGAATCTGGACATAATAATAAAATCACATACCAGGTATCAGGTAATATTAAAGAACAAGATATGAAATTACCATTTAATTCTGATACATTTAAAACCATACTTCAAGCAAATAAAGATATGGAAGGTGGGAAATTAAAATTAAGTAGCATGGGACTAATGAGGTTAGATTTTAACTTAGATGATATTTCCTCAAAATATTTTATGGTAAGAAAAGCAGAAACAGAATTTTAATATACGTATAACAAAATATAATCGCAGCTTGGGCGCGTAAGTTTTATTTTTTTAACCCGCTGATCGAAAGACAGCACAAATATATAAATGATATGAGTACATTATTCAACGAACACCCGTTAACACCCTTCGATATTTTATATCGAAATTTTTTCAAAGCAGATGAGCAATTCGCTCCTGCATTAAATTCCAAACAACCACATCCTTTAGACATTTATCACGATCCCGAAGGTCTTTACTTTGAGATTGCGTGTACTGGTCTTACTAAAGAAGATATCTCAATTGAGGTAGAATCTGATGTATTAAGGATATCCTATGATAAACCAAAAGAAGAAACCCCAACAGATTTGTCAGGGTATATTTATCATGGTTTAAGTAGAAAATCATTCAGTTTAGGATATAAAATTGCACCTAAATTTGATTTAACAAAAATTGATGCTGAAATGGAAAATGGATTATTAAAAATCTCAATCCCACTTACCAAAGAAGCTAAACCAAAAGCAATTAAAATTAAGTAATAGTTTTAAAAGAAAAACGTGTCCAAGCGCGATTTTATTCGTATATTACAGTTATAAATAATAAAGAAAAGTTATATGAGAAACACAATTATTAAGGATCCAATCCTAGAGCCTTATCACCTTTCAAAAGATCAATATTGCTATACTTTGATTGAAACTATCACTCCTGATGAGAAAAATATTGGGAAGTTTGGTAAAAAAGATAATGGTAATCAAGGTAAAGATTATGAAAAACCTATTGGGTATTACACTAATTTAGCATCAGCACTTAAAAAAATAGCTACCCTTAAATTACACAACCAACAGTCTTACCCCACTGTAAAAGAATATATTAAAGAGTGGGAATATCAAAAAGAAGAAATAGCAAAATTATTAACACAATTAGAATTAGTATGAATTTAGAAGCACTATTTGATGCGGTTATTGTTAAACCGTTAGAAGTAGAGGAAACAATGTATGGAAATATTGTTGTACCTGATCTTGGAAAAGATAAAAATGAAAAAGGAACAGTTGTAGCTGTAGGCCCTGGTAGACCATCTGTTACAGGTGATCATTTCTTTGAAACTAAAGTTAAAGTTGGAGATGTAGTAGTTTTACCTACTATGGGATTCACAAAATTAGAACATGAAGGAGAAGAATATTTTGTAGGACCTGAACAACAAATTTTAGCTAAAATAATAGTTGAATCAACAATTGAAGAAGTATTAGAACAAACAGAACCATTTAACGAAGATTAAAATGCCAGTAGATTTAAGAAAACAAATAGAATTCGGGACTGACGCCCGAAATGAATTAATGGAAGGAATAAATATCCTTGCAGACTCAGTAGTAAGTACATTAGGACCAAATGGTAGAAATGTATTAATCAGTAATTTCCCAGGAAAACCTATGAGCACAAAAGATGGTGTTACAGTAGCTAAAAGTGTTTGTGTGGATGGGAATGTTAAAGAGTTAGGTGTTAGAACAGTAAAGGAAGCAGCTATCAAAACAGCAGATAAGGCTGGAGATGGTACCACAACCTCTACTCTATTAGCTCGAGAAATGATTAATGCTGGTCTATCTAGTTTACATAATGGAGAAAATGCAGTAGAGATTAAAAGAGGAATTGACAAAGCAGTTAAAGAAGTTATTAATTGTCTTAGAAAGAATATTTCAGAAGACATTTCTTCTGAAGAACAACTCCAACAAGTAGCAACTATTTCAGCTAATAATGATATTGAAATTGGTAAATTAATTGCTACTGCAATTGAAAAAGTAGGATCCGATGGAGTAGTTCATATTGAAGAATCAAAATCAGGTGACACATACCTTGAAACAGTAGAAGGTATGCAGTTTGACAGAGGTTATAAATCACACTTTTTTGTTACTGATAATAATACTATGTCATGTAAATTAGATGATTGTTACGTTTTAGTTGCTAATCATAAATTTACCCAAGTAAAAGAATTACTTCCAATTTTAGAACAAGTTTCAGCAACAAATAAATCTTTACTAATTATTGCTGAAGATATTGATAATGAAGCTCTTGCAACTTTAATTGTAAATAAATCAAGAGGAATTCTAAAAGTAGCTGCTGTTAAAGCTCCTGATTTTGGAGATAGAAGAAAACTTATTTTAGAAGATATTGCTACTATGACTGGTGGTCAAGTATTTGATACTAGTAAAGGTATGAAACTTGATAAATTTACTTGGGACTGGTTTGGACAATCCAGAGCAGTAACAGTAACTAAAGAACAAACCACTATTATTGATGGTAAAGGAAATGAAGATGCAATTAATACTAGAATAGAAGAATTGCAAACTCAAATTGAAAAATCAACTACCCCATTTGAAACTGAACAACTTCAGAATAGATTAGCTAAAATGGTAGGAGGTGTTTCAATTATTCATGTTGGTGGTTTAACAGAAACTGAGTTAAGAGAAAAGAAGGATAGAGTAGATGATGCATTACATGCAACACAAGCTGCATTGGAAGAAGGTATTGTACCTGGAGGTGGAGCTGCTTTACTTTATGCTAGAAATAAAATTGATGTTTCTACTACTGGTGGGGAAATTGTGTATCAAGCTTGTGGTAAACCATTTGAACAAATCCTCATTAATGCTGGTTATGACTCTACAGACGCTCAAATGATCGGTAAATACCAATTAGTAGAATCAGGTAATAGTGAATGGGCAGGTTTTAACCTTAAGACAGAAAAAGTAGTAGATATGAAAAAAGCAGGTATTATTGATCCAACTAAAGTAACACGAACAGCACTTGAAAATGCAGCTGCAGTTGCGGGAACAATACTTCTTACAGAATGTGTTATTGTAGAACATCCTGAAAAAAAAGATCCAACACCTGATGAAATACACTATTAATTATGGCTAAAAAAATAGAAGAACATAATGAATTGATTGCAACTAGAGTCCCACCTGGAGATAGGTGGGTTCTAGTTGGTGATCCTAAGAAGGAAGTATTTACTACTTTAACTGATGCTTTAGAAGCATTTTTACATCAAACAGGATTTAAAGGGTCTTATAGATTAGACCCTATGGATAGTAAATTGTATGCTATTCAAACAAATGAGGTTGAAGTTAAAAAAGAAGAACCTAAAATGTTTAGTTTGTATGGAGAATTTAAACAAGGCATTTAATTTGGATATATTAAATATTATTCGTATATTTACGTTATAAATAAAAAGTTATAAATGAAAGATCACGGGTTATTAGTTGAGCGTTATAGACCAATTGAATTAGAAAATTATGTTGGTAATGAGCATATTAAAAAAACTATTAAACAATATTTAGGTCAAAATGATATTCAAAATCTTATATTTTATGGACCTGCAGGAACGGGAAAAACAACTCTTGCTAAACTCATTGTTAAAAATCTTGATTGTGAGCATCTTTATATTAATGCCTCAGATGAACGTGGTATTGAAACGATTAGAGATAAAGTATCAGGATTTGCGTCATCAGCTAGTTTTAAACCACTTAAAGTGGTCATTTTGGATGAAGCTGATTTTCTTACTATTCAGGCGCAGGCTTCTCTCCGTAATGTCATTGAAACATTTTCGCGTACTACTAGGTTTATCTTAACTTGTAATTATATAGAACGTATTATTGATCCATTACAATCTAGATGTCAAACACTTAAAGTTGTTCCTCCATCAAAGCAAGATATTGCTTACCATCTTATGGATGTGTTTAAAAGTGAAGAAGTTGATTGTAGTGCTGATGATTTAAAAATTATTGTAAATCAATATTACCCTGATATTCGTAAAATGCTTAATACTATCCAACTATCAATTCAAGATAGTGAAGTAGTAATAGATAAATCAGTACTTGTATCATCTAATTATATGGTTCAAGTATTAAAAGAATTAAAAAATGCTAAACCGAATTGGAGAACTATTAGACAAATTATCGCTAATGCGAATGTTAATGATTTTGAGGAATTTTATCGTTATTTGTATGATAATGCTTCTATATACGCAAATGGAAATGAAGGAATGGTTGCTATTTATATCAACGAGTATAGTTATCAGTCTAATTTCCGTATTGATAAAGAAATTAACATAATGGCTCTTATAGCAAAATTAATAGAATTAAAATGAAATTTAAATCATTTAATATGAAAGAGTTTTTAATATTCCTTGTAATTTGGATTAGTCAAAATTTGGCAATACCATTCTGGATGTTAGGACATATTCATTTAAGTTTAAATGTATATAAAGATCTACATGAAATAATCGCTAGTGTAGGTATGAATATTTTAGTAGCGATTGGATTTTATCTTGATTATAAACAAAACAGTAACAATTAAATTAAATTAAAATGAGTGAAAAACAAAACATGCAAATGAATGTTGATTTGAAATCAACAACAGCAATTGAGGGAACTGATGGTAATCATATCTTTCAACAAGGTGTATTACTTAGAAAGGTATCTAAGTTTGTAGTAGGAGCGGATGAAGACGCTGTAATGCCTATCCCAGTATTTTTTGATACAGTATCTGGTAAGGTATTAGAATCAACAGTACCTGTAGAGCTTAGAGAAGAATACAAAGATATTACTCTTTAATGTCTCAAATCGAGGTAAAAAACATATTTGATTGGTTGGAGGAGATAACTTACAAGAAATCTCCTCCATCAAATTTCTCACAAGCTTCGTGGGATAAGTGGAATTCTTACATGATACATAGATACGTATCAATGTATATAGGTTACATTGATGTTGCAAACTATGTACAAAAAATTAACCCACAAAATAAACAACAAATATATTCAATTTACCGAGAAATGATTCCAAAAAAGAAAACCTGGCTTAAATACATTAAAAATCAAAATAAAAGAAATTATCAAGAATTAGCTGAATACGTAGCTGAATATTTCCATTGTTCGCTTGGAGAAGCAGATCATTATATTGATATTTTAAGACGTGTTGGAGTAGAGAATATCTTATGGGATATGGGAGTTGAACAAAAAGAAATAGATAAATTATTTAAAAAAGCAGAATTATGAGTAAATTAAGAGATATGCTCTATACCTCAGCAATAGCTGATAAAGCAAAGGCATTATTATCCTTAGAATTACTAGAACAAAACCCGGCAGGAATTGGAGATCATTCAACAGAAGATTTCTACAAAAATGCTGAAGAAGCACTTGCTATGTTAGCCGATGCTGATGAGAGGTTAGAAACAATAGAAAAATATTTAGATCAAAAAGAAGTTATTTAATAATATGAAGAAAGCAAGTTATGATGAAATTATAGGGTCAACAGTTGGTGACTTTGAAAAAATGTATCCTGAATTAGCAAAAGAATTTAAAGTAATTCAAAAAGAACAATATGAATTGTTTGCTGGTAAAATGTTAGACTATGGTTTAGGTAATATTGCTTTAGGGTCTACACTCGAGGAAGAAGAAGATGTGCAACTATCATTGACTGGGATTTGGTTGCGTTGTAATGACAAGATAAACCGCCTAAAAAACATGCTTAAACGTAAAGGTAAGAGTTATGTTACTGATGAACCTATGATAGATAGTTTTATAGATATTTCTAATTATGGAGTCATAGCTCAATTAGTAATGAGGAATAAATGGAAAAAATAAGTTGTGGGAAAAAAGAAAAAATTACCTCAAATTGTAAAAGAAATAAGAGCATATAAACCTGATGAGATAAATTACTCATATCAGAAAAATGTATCATATTCTCAATTCTCTATGTATAGAAGTTGTCCTCATAAATGGGCTCTCCAATATAAAGACGGACATAAGATATTTTCATCTACAGTTCACACTGTATTTGGAACAGCTTTACATGAAGCACTCCAACATTATTTAGATGTAATGTATGAAGAAAGTGGTGCGGCAGCTGATAGATTAGATATTTACACAATCTTTGAGGATGCTTTAAGAGAAGAATATAAAGTTCAATATAAAAAAAATAAAGGTCAACATTTTAGTTCATCTGAAGAATTAAGAGAATTTTACGAAGATGGTGTTGAAATTTTAAAAACTTTTAAAAAGAAAAAAGGACAATACTTTACAAAAAGAGGATGGTATTTAGTAGGTTGTGAAATTCCTGTTATGGTTACTCCGAATAAGTTTTATAATAATGTTATATATCAGGGTTATTTAGACATTGTAATGTATCATGAACCTACCCAAACCTTTAAAATCATAGATATTAAAACATCTACTCGTGGTTGGAATGATAAAACTAAAAAAGATGAAGATAAACAATTTCAACTAGTATTATACAAAAAATTCTTCTCAGAACAATTTAATATTCCAATTGAAAATATTGATGTAGAATTCTTTATTGTAAAACGTAAGGTATATGATCACCCAGATTTCATAATACCAAGAATACAGACATTTAAACCTGCTTCTGGTAAAGTAAAATTAAATAAAGCTACTAAGTCTTTAAATAGTTTTATTGAAGAAGTATTTAATAAACAAGGATATAAAGATAAAAATTACACTCCAACTCCATCAAAATGGAATTGCACTTTTTGTCCTTTTAAAGATAACCCAGAATTGTGTGGAGTGGCGCAGTAAAAATTGTATATTATAAATAATAAATTAAAAATTATGAGTAACAAAGAAATGACCTTAACAAGTGTAAAAGTCCAAAGTGACTTGTTTGAGAATTTCAAAATTGAATGTGTAAAACGTAAATTTTCATTTCAAAAACTTTCAGATAGAGCAATTCATTTGTTCTTAACAGATGAAGATTTTAGGAAAAAAATTACTAACCATACAAATTTGGAGTTAACAGAAAAATAAATCACATTATGAAAGAAGGTTATATTAAACAATCAGATAGGAAAAAAATATTACTCCTAACTGATGATATTAGAGTACATTCAGGTGTTGCTCAAATTGGTAGAGAAATGGTTTTACACACTTCTCATAGATATAATTGGGTACAATTAGCAGGTGCTGTAAAACATCCTGATAAAGGTAAAAGAATTGATCTATCAGCTGATAATGATAAAATTGCTGGTATTGATGATTCTTCTGTTATCTTATACCCAACGGATGGTTATGGAAACCCAGATTTACTAAGAAGTGTTATAGAAACTGAAAAACCAGATGCTATTTTCTTAATTACAGATCCAAGATATTTTCAATGGTTATTTGCAATGGAAAATCAAATAAGAAAAAACATTCCTATTGTTTATCTTAATATTTGGGATAGTATGCCTGCTCCTATGTACAATAAAGAATTCTATGAATCATGTGATGCTTTATTTGGGATATCAAAACAAACAAAAGCAATTAATGAAATTGTTTTAGGTGATAAAGCTAAAGATAAAGTTATTAAATATGTTCCTCATGGTTTAAATAATAAAATGTTCCGTCCTTTAGATAGAACAGATGAACAATTACAAAAATTTAGAAAGCATTTATCTAAAGGCAAAGATTGTGATTTTATGTTATTATTTAACTCAAGAAATATTAGGAGAAAATCAATCTCAGATACTATTTTAGCTTGGAAATTATTTTTAGATGAATTACCTAAAGAAAAAAGAGAAAAATGTACACTAGTTCTTCATACAGAACCTGTAAGTGAACATGGAACTGATTTAGGAGCAGTTATTGAATATTTCTTTCCTAATGGTGATGGTAATGTTGTAATATCCGCAGATAAACTTTCAACAGAACAGATGAATATGTTGTATAATTGCGCTGATAGTGTTATTTTGATTTCATCTGCTGAAGGGTGGGGATTAGCTTTAACTGAATCATTATTAACAGGTACTCCATTCATTGCTAATGTAACAGGTGGAATGCAAGACCAAATGCGTTTTGAAGATGAAAATGGAGATTGGATTAATTTAGATAAAAATGTTCCTTCAAACCATAGAGGCACATATACAAAGCATGGAAAGTGGGTATTACCAACATTCCCAACTAATTTATCAATTGTTGGATCCCCAGTTACACCTTACATTTATGATGATAGATGTTCTTTTGAAGATGCTTCTGAGAAAATTATGGAAATGTATAAGATGGGAGATGAAGAAAGAAGAGAAAGAGGTAAAGCAGGTATGGAATGGGCTTTATCAGATGAAGCAGGATTTACATCAGAAAAAATGTCTAATCGAATTATAGAAGGATTAGATGAGTTATTTGATACATGGACACCTAGAGAAAAATTTGAATTTCTAAAGGATACTGACTTTGAATCAAGAGTTTTAAAACATGAAATAATTTATTAAATGAAAAATACATTTTACGTAAGTTGCCCTATTGACACATATTCAGGATATGGAGCACATTCTAGAGATTTTGTTAAAGCTTTAATCAAAAGCGAAAAATATGATGTTAAAATCTTACCACAAAGATGGGGAGGTACTCCATTTGGTTTTATTAAAGATCATCACAAAGAATGGGGATTTTTAAATTCACATATTTTAAATTTACCTAATAACCAATTAGATCAACAACCTGATATTTGGTGTCAAGTAACAGTACCTAATGAATTTCAAAAAGTTGGAAAGTATAACATTGGGCTTACAGCAGGAATTGAAACTACAGCATGTGCTCATCAATGGATTGAAGGTTGTAATAGAATGGATTTAATTTTAACTTCATCCAATCACAGTAAAGAAGTTTTTGAAAGAACATCTTATAATGGTAAAAATCAACAAACAGGTCAAGAAGTTACAATTAAATTAACCACACCATGTAAAGTTTTAATTGAAGGTGCTGATTTAGATGTTTATAAAGATATTAATACAAAAGATATCCAAAACCAAGAATTATTTAATAAGATTAATTCTATCCCTGAATCATTTGCATATTTGTTTGTAGGTCATTGGATGAAAGGTCAATTAGGGGAAGATAGAAAAAATGTTGGGTTGCTTATTAAAGCATTTTATGAATTATTTAAAAACAAGAAAAAGAAACCAGCATTAATTTTAAAAATGAGTGGTGCTGGATCTAGTTATATGGATAGATATGAAATGCAAAAAAGAATACAATCTATTCGTAATAGTGTTCCTGCATCTCAATTACCTAGTATTTATCTACTTCATGGTGAGTTTAATGATTCTGAAATAAATGAATTATACAATCACCCAAAGGTTAAATCCATGGTAAGTTTAACTAAAGGTGAAGGATTTGGTAGACCATTACTTGAATTTAGTTTAACTAATAAACCTGTAATCGCTACAAATTGGTCAGGTCATACCGATTTTCTTAAAAAAGATTTTACACAATTGATGGGAGGTAAATTAACTAAAATCCACCAATCAGCACAACAAAAGGATATGCTAATAGAAGGTTCAGAATGGTTTAGTGTTGATCATTCAGAAATAGGACGTTGCTTAGTTGATGTATTTAAAAATTATAAAGAATATAAAGTAAAAGGTAAACGTCAAGGGTATTATAGTAGATCTAACTTCAGCTTTTCTAAAATGGAAGAACAATTAGATGAAATTCTAACTAATAATCTTCCAAACTTCCCAGAACAAGTTACTTTATCTTTACCTCAATTTGATAGTAAACCAGCACTCCCAAAATTAAAAAAAGTATAAATGGATAATATGATAACGTGCCCTAGATGTGGGTCAGATGCTTGCTATGTTCAAGAAGTAAACCATGAAATTAAAAACTATCAATGTTATGGTTGTGGGTTTATTACAAATAGTTTATTGAAAAAAGGTTCTCAATTTTTTGAAGAACAAATGGAACTTCTTCCTAATTTGTATAAAGAATTAATGGGTGAAGATGATGAAGGAATGATTTGGATGCCTTCAACTGTTAATATGCCTGAAAAAGGAATGATATTTGCTAATGGAACTGATGGGGAAAATTGGAAATGGGGAGCAGTTAAAGCAATACCAGTAAATGAAGAAGAAAAAGAAAAATATCCAATACCAGGTAAAGAAGGAGAATTCTATAAACATAGAATGGATATGGAAACCATTAAAGAATTTGAAGAAAGAGATTATATAGAAGCTCTAGATTATATAGGAATTTTTAATAAAAACTAAAATATGAAAATAAGTTATGCTATCACAGTTTGTAATGAATTAGTAGAAATTCAAAAACTACTCCCCTATCTTCAAAATATAATAAGAAAAGAAGATGAAATTATTATCTTATATGATAAAAAGAATGGTGATAAAAAAGTAGAAGAATACTTAAGAGGAAATTCTGTTGATAATAAGAAATTTAGTTGGGTAAGTAAAAATTTTAAAGGACATTTTGCAGATTGGAAAAATCAACTAACTAAATTATGTAAGGGAGATTATATATTTCAAATTGATGCTGATGAAATTCCAAATGAAATATTAATTCAAAACCTTCCAGCTATTTTAGAAGCTAATTCTAATGTAGAAGTTTATCATGTGCCTAGAGTAAACACTGTTAAAGGATTAACTGATGAACATATTAAAAAATGGAGATGGAGAGTAGATGATAAAGGTTGGGTTAATTGGCCTGATTATCAGATGAGGATTTACAAAAATAAAACTGAAATTAAATGGAGAAATAAAGTCCATGAAGTACTAGAAGGTCATACACAATTTTCAGCTTTACCACCTCAAGAAGAATTAGCCCTATATCATCATAAGAATATAGAAAAACAAGAAAAACAAAACTCATACTACGATACTCTATAAATGGAATCTAAACCAACATATAATTTAACAATATCAATAGATGATATTCATCCTGGAGAAGGTTGGGGTAAACCTGAAGATGTTCAAATGGGTTATCTTGAAGAATTAAATAAATTGTTTGGTGCTAAATTTACATTATTTATTCCTTCAAATTACCACAATCAAGCTCCTTTATCTGAGCATAAGGATTGGATAGATTGGTTAAAATCTAAGGATTATTTTGAATTAGCTGCTCACGGCCATTACCACCAATGTGAAAGGAATGATATTGGAGAATGTGAATTTTTTGAATTAGACACAACTGAAAAAGCAAAAGAAAGAGTTCAATTAATGTTAAATGAATGGGAAGCTGTAGATCACAAACCTTTAGGATGGAGAAATCCTGGTTGGTTAGGTCACCCTTTAGCCATTAAAGAATTAGAGAAACATTTTAAATATTCAGCTGTCCATTATCAACATAACCATAATATAGAATGGGATTGTAAGATGTTTTTTGGTGCTGATGGCATTAATACTAATGATATTAAAATTCATAATGGAGATGTTATTATGTTTCAGTCTCATATAGCTGGTGATTGGAATGATAATATTTGGAATGAAAGAAATTTTAACCAAATGAGATTATCTTTAGATCATCTTGTTAAAAATGCAAATATTAAATTTAAAACTTTAGGTGAATTATGAAAGTAGCATTCTTTTCAGAAATGGAATCGTTCCCTAAAGAAGCTCTAAATAGAGAATATAAAAATATGAGGACAGAATTTGCATGGATGGTAGCCCTAAATGCAGATCACTATAATCTCAACGATAATAATATTTCCAAACATTATGACTTAGGCATAGCTATTAATTCCAAGAAAAACCCAGAATGGGTTAATGTTAACAATATAAAAAAACATTGTGATAAAGTTGCTGTAATGCAAGAAGGTCCATTTTGGTATTTTCAAGATTACCCACTTAAAAACCAAATCCATTATTTTAATAACTTAGTTGATGCTGATATTATCTATGCTCATAATGAACAAGATAGAGAATATTATAAAGGATTAACAAACCATAAAGATGTAAGAGTATTAAGATCACTTATGTATCCTGATCCAATCAAAAATGTAACCCATCCTGAAAGTAGAAGTGGGGTTATGGTTGGTGGTAATATGAAAAGTTGGTATGGAGGGTTTGATTCATTTATATTAGCATCTTCAATTACAGATGAAATATATTCACCTCAGATGGGTAGACGTCAAGAAGGAGAAGAAGAATTAGGATTAACCCAATTACCTTATATGATGTGGGATGAATGGATGTCTGAGTTAAGTAAAAGAAAAATTGGTATTCATATGATGCGTACGCATGCTGCCGGTACTTTTGCGTTAAATTGTTCATATTTAGGAATTCCATGTATAGGTTATAATGGCTTAGATACCCAACGAATACTACACCCAGATCTTACAGTTAAAGATGGTGATTTAGACTCAGCTAGGAAATTAATTTTAAGGTTGGATAGTGATAAGGATTTTTATACATTATGTAGTGAAACAACATTGGCAATGTATAATGAACATTACCATGAATCTAAATTTAAAATATGAAAAATAAAATATTAAAGTGGTATCCAGTTGGGATAGCATTTATTTGTATGTGTTATTCTATTGGATTAGGATTAGCAGGACATACAGCTGAAGCTCAATACTCAGCTCATTGGGCTGGTACAATATTACTGTTTAGTATATCTATTAACCAAATTAATAAGCAATGAGTTTAATTATGTTTGGAGTTGGGTTTGTAATCTTTTCATTATATCTAACTCTTTTAATATGGAATATTGTTTTTAATGGTAAAAAACAAAAAGAGGAAAATTATCCTGATTTAGATATTAGTAGATTTGATGATGTGGATATGGATGGGATTGGTAATCAGGGTAGAGTAAAAAAATAAAAACAGTAATTATGAAAAAATTAGCAATAATAGGTGGTTTAAGTATGATGGCAATGGGTGGTGGTTATATGATTCATCACAAACAGTCAATTACACCTAAATTTGAAATGAATCCAAATACATTAGCTATAGCTACTGGTGGGTTTTTTGTAACATTAGGCTTAACATATAGATTTTAAAATGAAAATATTAGTAACAGGTGGAGCAGGGTTTGTAGGGACTAATCTTATTAAGAGATTCTTAAAAGACAAACATGAAGTAACATCAATAGATAATTACAACACAGGGTTAGAATTAAATCATCAAGAAGGTTGTACTTATTTAAATTATGATATCCGAAATATAAAGGATTATTCACCTTGGGGTAACTTTGATGTTGTATTTCATATGGCAGCTATTGCTAGAATCCAACCATCATTTGATAATCCAAAAGATTATTTTACGGTAAATGCTAATGGTACTATGAATATTGCAGAGTGGTGTGCTAAAACTAGTACTCCATTAATATACGCTGGTTCATCGTCAAAACACAGTGGTAAATATAAAAACCCATATACTTTTAGTAAAGATATTGGTGAGGAAATACTTGAATTATATAATAAACATTATGGTTTAAAATCCTCAATTACTCGTTTTTATAATGTATATGGCCCTCACCAGTTAGTAGAAGGTGGGTATACTACTTTGATAGGAAGATGGTTAAATAATATTAAAAAAGATATTCAATGTGAAATATATGGAGATGGTGAGCAACGAAGAGATTTTACTCATGTAGATGATATTGTAGATGCTTTAATTTTAATCATGGAAAAAGAAGCCTATGGGTTAGAATTTGAACTAGGAAGAGGAGAAAACCATTCAGTAAATGAAGTAGCTAAAATGATGAATATAGATCCAATTTATAAAGATGGGAAAAAAGGTGAAGCAAGAAATACTCTTAATACTGACCCTACAGCTTTTACAGTATTAGGTTGGGTCCCTAAAATAGATTTAGTAAATTATTTAAAAACACAAATAAAATGAAAGAATCAGATAATACCCACATTGATGAGTTTGATAGGTTTAAATATCCTGCATCTTCTACCTCAGTAGATAGATACATATTTGCAAACAGTTATACAAAAGGTAAAACAGTATTAGATGCTGCTACTGGATATGGATATGGAGCTGGAATATTATTATCTTTAGGGGCTAAAAGTGTAGTTGGAATTGATATTGATGAAGATGCAGTTAATGATGCTAATGAGAGATTTGAATCCCCCAAAGCAGTATTTCAAACTTGTGATATTTACAACTTAACAGATTCTTTTAAAGAAGATGAATTTGAAGTATGTACTTCTATTGAAACCTTTGAACACCTCCCTCCAGAAAGATTAGATGAATATTTACAATCTTTAAGAAAAGTTACTTCTGAGTTAATTTTTATTACAACACCTAAACGTAAAACTGAAAAATGGGTTTACGATGGGGGAACTCATTTATATGAATACGATCCTCAAGAATTTGTAGATGCCCTAAATAGAAATTTCCCAAATGATACTGTTGGTGGGTTTGGTATAGTTGAAATTCCTTTAAAATCATCAGTCCCTGGAGTTGAAAGACAATGGGGGTCAGCTATTACTAGTAACCTAAATGAAGCATGGGTTATGGTTGGAATTATACAATTTAATAAATAAAATGGAAAAAATAACATTTGTAATACCAAGTAGAAATAATTTAGAATTTTTACAATTAGCTTATAAATCAATTCGTAATTTAAATACTAAACATGAAATATTAGTATTAAATGATGCTAGTACAGATGGTACTGAAGAATGGATTAATAACCAAGATGATGAAGATCTGATAGTACACCACAATCCAGGTCCTGAAAGAATAGGTATTGTGGGTATGTTTGATAAAGGTATTGAAATGGCTCGTACTGATATTATTATGGCTTATCATGCTGATATGGTTGCAGGTCCTAATTTAGATGAACATATACTAAAACACCTAAAAAAAGGTACAGTTGTAAGTGCAACTAGAGTAGAACCTCCATTACACCCAGATGGTCCTGAAAAAATGTTAGTTGACTTTGGGATTGAAGTAGAAGATTTTAATATAGATAAATTTAATGAATGGGTATTAAATGAATATAAACCCAAACATAATAAATTAGTCACTGAAGGTATATTTGCACCCTGGTGTATGTATAAAGAAGATTTTTTAGCAATTGGGGGACATGATGAATTATTTGCCCCACAATCAAAAGAAGATTCAGATATATTTAATAGGTTTGTTTTAAATGGTTATAAAGTATTGCAGACATGGGAAGGTTTAGTTTACCACTTTACAAGTAGAGGTAGTAGATTTAATAAACATGCTGGGGGTGCAGCTGGAAAAAATTCAGACGAGTGGTTGCAAACAACTACTACTAATATGAAAAAATTTATTAAAAAATGGGGCACACCTGTACAACATGATGCCTTTATGAAACCTATTATCACCCCAGTATATAATAAATGTCTTGTTATTAATAATACAAACCCACAATTAGAGGAAGCTTTAGAATGTTGGTTTAATAATGGAGTCGATGTTGAGGTAGAAATAGATGGAAATACATTTACCCAACAGGATTTTCAAATCATTCAACAGCTAAATGCTATTATTAAAGATAGTGGTGAAGTTGGTGAATTTAAAATAGGAAATATATTTGTTAGAATCAATAAACTTCAAGAACGTCAAAACGATTTAATTAAAGTCTAATATTTATAATGGAACCCCCAAAAACATTGTATATTATGAATAAAGACTTGAAAGTTAATAAAAAAAAACAAGACCCAACATTCATAGAACTGGTTTGGGACGATAAACAAGATTTAGTCTCATTAAAAAATGAAATAAAATTCACTGATTTTATATTAAGGGAATCTTACAAATCTGTAAAAAGAGCAATTGAAAATAATCTTCCCAAAGTTGAATTATTTAACATATATAATTTATGCATCTTAATAGAAGTTAAAAAATCTAATTATGTTTCAATATTAGAAAAAGTAATGGAGTTATATGTACTAGAAGAAGATTATGAAGAATGTTCTAAAATTAAAAACCTTATAAAACAATCTAATGAAAAAGTATAAATATTTTAATATTAACGACCCAAAAGAAGAAGCATGTGGTACTTTATATGCAGAAAATATTAATGAAGCTTTTACTATTGCTTGTAGAATGAAAGAACTTACTTTGGATTCTTTTTCAAAAATATTTGATGTAAAATTATTATAATGGAAGATTTTGAGGGAAAAAAAGAAATTATTAATCTCTTTAATAGTATTTTAGGTTCTAAGGTATCTATTAAAGATAATATGGATAAAACTGAAGAAAGTATATTTGTTCATTTTGTAAATGAACTAGATAAAGCTCAAACCGCAGAACATAAATTATTTGAAAATTCAAAAATAGAAATAAACCACTATACAGATCCTTTATGGAATGTAATAGAAAATATCTTAAAGTTATTATATGGTGAAGAGCAAGCAGAATTAATTCAATGGTACATTTATGATAGATTTAATGCTGATGGGTCAATTGTACCCATAGAAGATGAATCAGGAAAAAAATATATTTTTACAAACCCAGAAGATCTTTGGAGTTATATGAATTACAGGTATAGTAAAAAATAATTTGTAATTTTTAATTCTTTTCTGTATATTTACATTAGTATATAATAATTATAGAATATGAAATGTGTTAAATGTAACATAGAAATACACCCCCTTAGAATAAAAGCACTACCAAATACTAAAGTATGTGTAGATTGTTCTACTGCTGGGGCATACAGAGCTGTAACTACAACTCATGGAACTGGAGATCATACTTGGAATGATATTAAAGTTATGACACCAGAACAATTCTCCCAATATCAAAATACAAACACGAGTGATGATGAAGACACTCATACAATTACTTTTGGTATAGAAAATACAAAAAAGTAATTATATGCCCAAAGCAAAACCACTTAGTAAAGAACAAATATTAGCAGCTATATCTCAAACAAGATCAAATAGAGCAGCTGCTAGGTATTTAAATGTATCTTATCCCCATTATAAAAAATGGGCTGAATTATATGATTCAGCAGAACCAGGTTATAAAAGTTTATTTGAACAGCATTTAAACCCTTCAGGTAAAGGTATACCTAAGTTTTTAAGCAATAAAGGTAAAGAACCCGCATTATTAGATATAATTGAGGGTAGAGTAGATGCTTCTTCTTTTTCTCCTGATAAAATTAAGTATAGACTTGTAAGTGAGGGATATTTATTAGAAGAATGCTCATCATGTGGTTTCCACGAACGCAGGGTAATTGATTATAAAATCCCTCTATTGTTACATTTTAAGGATAAAAATAAAAAAAATTATCGTAAAGATAATATTGAATTTTTATGTTACAATTGTTATTATCTTTCAGTTGGAGATATTTTTAATGAAAAACAAATTGAAGGTATAGAAGATCATAAACCTGTAAGTTCAGGTGAAGTAGATTGGGAATTAGATCCTTATACAGAACAACGGTTAAAGGAATTAGGATTAGGAGATAATGACAAGGATGATGATATGGATATTGTAGCTTATTTATGAAAAAGAAAACAAGAAATATAAAACGTTCTAAGCATGATAAGCTTGTTAAAGATTATGACAAGCAAAAAGAAAAGCATTTAGAAAGATTAGCTACTAAGATGTTAAAAAATGAAGAACAATCTCAAAAGCTAAAAAATAAAAACATCAATTCTGATTTTTTAGATTTATTTTGAATTTTATTGGGAATCCCAATAGTTGTTTTGTATATTACTAACATATAAAATAATAAACAATGAAACATTTATTACTATTATTAATGGTACCTTTTACATTTAGTGGTGAAGCCGAATTAATCCATTATTCACCATCATTGGATTTAACCACACTTCCTGATGAACAACCTAAAATAGAAGTTATTGAAGAAAAAGACCACACAGATTATTTACTAGAAGCTTTAATACAAGTTGAGAGTCAAGGAAATGAAAATGCTGTGGGGGATAAACATTTATCTCGACCTTCAATTGGTGTACTACAAATTAGACCCATTATGGTTAGAGAAGTAAATCGCATACTTAAAAAACATAAAGTAGAGAAAAAATATACTTTAGAAGATAGATATAGTAGAGAAAAAAGTATTGAAATGTTTTATATTTGGCAAGCATTCCATCATGCAGATGATAGTGATGAAGTAATTGCTAGATGTTGGAATGGAGGATCAAAAGGATGGAAAAGAAAATCAACACTATATTACTGGAGTAAAGTACAAATAGAAATCAATAATTTAAAATTACAAAAATTAGCTAATAATGAGTAAAAATTCAAGTAAGCAAACAGTACAAGCATCTCAAGAATGGGTTGTATGGATGACTAAAAGAGGGGTAATTAAAAAGAAAAAACAAAAAGTTAATCCTTTTGCTTTTGATATAAACCAGCATGACTATAGAAGGTAAACCATCTCCATATGATATTTTAGATACGTTTGACGAGGATTTATGGGTAGAACTCATATTAAAAAGCCCCAATACTATTAAAATTATATGTCTTATGTTAAGTTTAGATTTACAAATAGAAAAAGAATATAATGAAAAACAATAACATACTAATCATTGGAGAACATTGTATAGACAAATTTGAATATTGCATTTCAAATCGTTTATCTCCTGAAGCACCCGTCCCAGTACTTAATCCTTATTCTGTTAGAATAAATGAAGGTATGGCTGGAAATACCAAACAAAATGTTAAGGCATTAGTTGAAACTAAATTTTGGGATATTAATTCTATTTTCCCTAAAGATAAAAATACAGGGTATGATTTAACAATAACTAAAACACGTTATATAGAAGAAAAATCAAACCATATGTTTTTTAGGGTTGATGAAGGAGAAGATGATATTGAACCTTTTAAATGGGGAATAGATACTGATGTATTAATTGGTCAAGCTGATATAGTAATTGTAAGTGATTATGATAAAGGATTTTTAAGAAATCTAGATTTAATAGAAATTGCTAATAAATCAACTTTATCTATTTTGGATAGTAAACGTAAACTTACTAATGATATTATTAAGAACTTTGACTTTGTAAAATTAAATAAATCAGAAAGTAATAATAATCCTAATCTAACAACTGATAATATTATAACAACCTTAGGTTCATTAGGTGCTGAATACCAAGACACAATTTACCCATCTCCAAACCCTCAACAAACAATAGATGTAAGTGGAGCTGGGGATACATTCACAGCTGCTTTTATAATAAAATATTATGAAACTAAAGATGTAGATTTATCTATTGAATTTGCTAATGAGAAATCTGCAGAAGTAGTAAGTAAACGTGGAGTAGTGGTTCCTTCTTAATATTTATAATAAAATCATAAAATGGCGTCATACACAGCAGATCAATTATACGGAGCAGGAACACCAATAGAAGCATTAACTGCTGCAACTACTTATACATTTACACTCAGCACACCAGTATCATCGGGTTCTGCTTATTTTACTATAGAAACAGTTAGAAATGCTAATGGGTTTTATGATACACAACCTTCAAATTCATTAGGTTCATATGCTTCATTTACTAGTATAGATGAGGATACATTAATAACATCTTCATTTATATCTTCAGTGGTGGTTCCCCAAGGTGGAGGTTCATATACATTTACTCCAACAGCTAATGTTGCAATTAGTTCTTCATTTCTGAAAACAACAGGAGGAGTTACTTTAACAATTTCATAGTAAATATTTGGTTTCCTAAGGGAGTGTTCGTATATTCAAGGTATAAATAAAGGTTATGTTATATAAATTTCAAAATTTAAATAAGTACGGTACATTAAGAACCCGTATTATTCACTCCCCTGAAGGTACTCCATTTAGTTTTAATCCTAAAGGGTTTGGTAAATTTGTTAATGTTCAAACATTTAAGTATGAATATAAACACCAAGTATTACCTCCTTCACTTTTCACAGATCAAGATGGTCAAAAATGGATTGTACCTACTTGGCAAAAAGTTCACTCAGAAACAACATTAAAAGATATTAATTGGATTAAACCAAAACCTAAAAAAGTAAATGTTGAAAAACATGAATTCAAATTTGAATCAAAATCAGACCCAGGTCATTTTTATAATGTTACTGTAAAAGATAATAAAGTCGATTGTACGTGTTCGGGAAAATGGAGAGCTAAGGATAGACAGTGTCGTCATATGAAAGATGTTAAAAAACAATTAGGTATATGAGTAAAATAACATATGAGTTAACAATTAAAGGATTACCTTACGCTATTAGTAAAGAAAGACAAGAAGATCCTGAATTTAAAAGAAATATATTATTAGCGTTATTCCCGGAGTGTGCTGAATCTCAAGCTATAGTTATTGCTGAGAAAAAATTTGGCCAAAAATTTTATCCCATGCCCTATAATTGGAAAGGTTGGGATATAATCTCGGAAGATAAAAGTATAAAAATTGAAGTAAAACAAACTTCAGTTATGGGGACATCATCAGATTTATCAATTAATGCTACGTGGTCTAAAAAAGATTTATGTACTCATATTATGATATTTGATTTCTTCAATCCTACAATATCCATATCAATAATACCACATGATGAGTTTTTTGCTAGTAAATTTCATGGTAATGCAAAATTATGGAGGTGGAATTCAGATTATAAAGAAAAAACATATTCAACCAGATATGGATGGAATAAAAAAGAAAATGTGGTATTGTTTTTAAAACATAAATTTGAAGAATGAATAAAAAAGAAGTAAAACAAATAATAAATAAAATTTATCCTAAAATAAAAAATTATTATGGTAAATCTGAATATAGTGACCATTTTCCATCAATAAAATACCATCATAATATCTATGCTAGAATTACTGGAGAAGAGAAGATGGATGGTGAAGTATCACCTGCAGCAGAATTTGAAAGAGAAACTAATACCATTTGGATTTATTATCCTGAAGCAATAGATGAAAAATGGGTTATCCAAACTCTACTCCACGAATATACTCATTATCTTCAAGATGCAAATGAGATGAAAAGGTTGTATGATGAAGAAGGATATGAATATGATAATCATCCTTTTGAATTAGAAGCAATTGAAGAAGAATCAAATTGGGAAAAGTTTAAAAATTTTAAATTAATATTACAATAAATAAAAGTTATGGCAGAAAATAGAGGTAGACCAAAAGAAACACCAATTGAAATTAAACAAAAATGGGTTGAAGAACACCATGAAGTTCCATCTAAACCAGAATTAGGATGGTCATCTAAATGGTATTATGATAGAAGTAAAACCCAATTTGGTCCTTATAAAGTAGAAAACACACCTCCTAAAGGATGGAAGGCACCTAAAATTAAACCTGAAAAAGGTAAAGCATATGCCAAACAACCTGTAGTAATGGTTTGGAAAACGTCTAATCGTTCGAATGCTAAAGTAAAAATGAAAGTTTGGAAGAATGAAAATATTGATTACATCCTATCAGCTGATAAATTACCTGGTGTTCCATCTACAGCAATAGTGCTAGAAATTGGGGTAGGTGCAAGTTTTATTGAAAAATATCAATCTAAGTATAATCTGTAATATTTATAATTAAAGAATAAAAATTTTAAATTATGGCAACAAGAGCACAAGTAGCATATATTGATGAAGACATGAGTGAAATCATCACTACTTATAACCATTATGATGGCTACCCAGAAAATTTAGGTAAAGCATTATTAAACCATTATGATAGTGATGAAAAAGCAAAATATATAGCTAGTTCAGGTTATATTTCATATATTGATCCTGAAACTGGAGATGTAGATGCAACACATAATGAATCACCAACTATCATTAGAGATGGAGATGTAGATACATTACTAAGAAAATTTTATGATCATAGTAATGGATCAGGAGCTGATTATGTTTATTTATATGCAGGTCAATGGATTGATTCTTCAATGTACCCAATGACACAAGATAAATTTGTGGCTATGATGATGGATGAGTTAAGAATGACAACTCCTATGTATGATGAAGAAGAAATGATGGAAGAAGGATATGAAGCTAAATGGCAAAAATATCTTTCTGAAGCAAAAATTAATGTAGTGGCAGTAGCTAAAGATGCTTTAAAAGATAAGCCTAATTTAAGCATTTATTTAGATTCTTTAGAAAATGATGTTCGTTTAAATGGTAGTGAATCATATGAAACTTACACATCTGATGATTGGGAAGAAGATTTTGAAAATTACATGGCTGATAAAATGGATATGTAATGGCTCATTCACTTAGATATATCTTACAAAATGTTTCTACTGGAGAATATATGACCTCAACTGGTTGGAGTTCTGATGTAGCAGATGCTAAACGATTTACTCCTGATGATTTAGGCACACTTTCACCAGGTGAATATATTCAATACACAGTTTATACAATTACCTAATGGCACGTCAAACCGTAACCTTACATACCTCTAAAACTAAAAAGAAAAGACCAGGAGTACATGCTAAAACTAGAACTTCTGTTTCTAAAAATGCTAAGCATTATAAGAAAAGATACAAAGGTCAAGGTAAATAATCAAAAAACATCTTAAAGACTTCCACGAAGGGATTTGGCTTAGCCAGATCCCTTTCATATATTCATGGGGTAAAATTAAGGTTATGACAAATTTAGAAAAAGCTCAAAATATATTTAATAGTTTTAAAAGTAAAAACTATACTAGTGAATTAAAAGCAGATACTGCTATTCAATTAGCTCAAAAGGAAGCTAATGAAGTAGGTGTTGGTGTAGAATTTAAAAAATTAGTTATTCAAGATTTATTAAAATAAAGGTTATGATAAAAGTAAATGATTTAGTAGGTGTTTTTCAGTGGGGAACTGATACATTTAAAGTTAAAAGAATTCAAGGTAATAATGTTTTAATTCAGGGTGCTAATAAAGCAACTACTACAGTTCATATTGATGATTGTATTAAAAAAACTTTTAAAGTAATTGCGTAAATATTTGGATACCTGAGATAGGGTTCGTATATTCACATCGTAAGTTAAAAAAATAAAGGTTATGCAAAGAATAAGTTTCAAACAGTTAGAAAAAATTAAAGAATTTTATGGATCTGATGATTTCGAAGTAGGTCATGGTGGTGAAGTTAAAGATGGTAGAGGTGATTATAAATTTGCCGAAACACATTTAACACTCAGATTTGGATACTGGTCAGCAATTAATACTAAAGAGCTTGAGAAAGCATTAGGTGGAAGAGTCAAAGTTGAATTAGATTTTGAAGACTTTGATGATGATTGTGGTTGGAAATATTCATACAAAATATCTTAAAGACTCCCGCGCAAGGATTTGGTTCCCCGAGGAATCGTTCGTATATTTACCCTGTAAATGAGGTGAGAGCCTAAAATTAATAAAAGTTATGTTTAAAAATATCGATTTCAAGTATTTAGTAGGAGCAGTAGGTGCTCTAGGTTTAGGATTATTAACAATGGCAGGTATTGTTCAACAGTATGTTCATTTTGCTGGTGTTGCTAATGAGATGGGATTTGCATTAATGGCAATTTTCATGAGTATTATTTGTATGTTTGGTATTAAAAAATAAGTTATGGAAAATATAAATGCAATTCGCTTAATTAAAGCGCTAGTTCAAGATCTCCCAGCATCAAGATTGATGAGTGAGGATGATAAAAAAGAGTTAATGGAGTTCATTGATGTTCAAATTGCAATTGAAAGTGAATTTGAGATAAAATAAAAGTTATGTTAGTATTTAAAGATTTAGAATGGAATAGTTGGCAAGATGGTGTAGCATCATCTCCAAAATTTGATAATGGATTTCAATTAAGTATAGTTGCAGGTCCTCATAAGTACAGTTCACCTAAAGATGAAAGTAATTCACCTGATGATTTTTCATCATTTGAAGTTGCTATATTTGATCCTCAAGGTAATTGGGCAACTAAAGAATTTTTCCCCAATCATAATGATGATGTTTTGGGTTGGCAAGATAGAGGTCAAATCAATGCATTAATGTTACTAATTCAATCCAAAAATAAATAAATAAAAGTTATGGCAAAACCAATAAAAACAATCGTTACGCCGAAATGGCAAAAAATTAAAGCAATGTATGAAGCAGGAACTAATGGTTCTGATAAGTACGGTACTAACTTCCCAATTGAAGGTGAATTAGACTTAATGTGTCATGAGTTTATTGATATGGTAGGTGAAATTACTCAAGATAGAGGATTTGACTGTGTAGTAGAAGATATTAAAATGGATCTTTGGAAAGAGCGTATTTGGTCATTAGTTGAAAATGCAGGTTTACTCCCAGAAATTGCTTGGAGAGATGATAAAGAATCTGATCGTTTAGAAGCAGAAGATAAATGGAATTCAGATGATGATGAATTTGACTATGATCTTGAATCTAGAGAACATGAAGCTTATAATTTATGATATTTATATTCTGGGATGATCAATGGAACCAACATACCAAACAAAAGACGAAGCAAAGAAGAAGGTCATATGTCTAATCTAATTAGACGTAAAATGATTCAAAAAGATCATGGTGACAATTCTAAATATACTCGTAAAATAAAACATAAGGGTAAAAATGAAGCTTAAACTAGCAACAAAAGTAGAAGTTAAGGATTCACCTGGAAAAGGTTTAGGGGTATTTGCTACTGACCATATTCTAGAAGGTGAGATCATTGAGGAATGCCATTTAGTAACCTTACCTATAGCTAAAGGTGAACCTAGTGATTTACTTATTGACTATAGGTTTAATTGGCCTCAAGATAGTGAATTTGTAGAACAAGTAATTCCTTTTGGGAATGGGTGCATTTACAACCATAAAGATGATAATAATGCTATTTGGAGAGATCACCCACGTTATAAAGCATTCCAATTTGTAGCAGTTAAAAGTATCTACCCAGGTGAAGAAATTTGTACTTATTACGGTGGAGATGATTACTGGAATGAAAGAAGTTATATTGATAAGTTATAAAAAATTATGTTAAATTATTTTATCTATTATTTAATGTTTGGTTTATTAACCAATTTCATAATAGACCTCTTATCAGATCATTTGAATTCTAAAAATAGACTTAGTATAGTAGAAAAAGTGTTTGTGGGTTTATTATGGCCTTGGGCAATATATAAAATAGTTAGTGAATATTATAAAGTAAAATAAATAGTTATGGATTATAAACAGTTATTAGTAGGTGTAGCATCGTTTTTTGTTGCTCATATACTTACATTCTTTCAATTGAATGGTCAATTTTTAAAAACAGATTGGTTTAGAAATAATCAATTTTGGGTAGCAGCAGCAGGTGTTATTTTATCGTATTTTTATATTTGGGGAACTAAATACACTGTAGCAGGATTTGATAATACAATGTGGCCTGCTAGATTTGTAGTATTTGGAGTCGGAATGATAATTTATGCTATTGGTGTTAGTTATTTCTTTAATGAAGGTATAACAAATAAAACAGCAGTATCATTAGCATTATCATTAATTTTAATATGCATTCAAGTACTTTGGAAAAATGGGTAAAAAAAGAGAATATAGAGGTTGTGAATGGGAAAGCCCAATTTATAGACAAATAGTAGCAGAAAAAAAAGCAAAAGAAAATAAACAAGTTATAAATGAATTTAAATCAAAACGTGGAAAAAGAAGTATCTAAAGCTCTTTTATACAACACACCCAGTAATAATACATATATACGATGAAGCCATTATATAAACATGGAGATAAGCTCTATGATATTAAAAGAGAAATACCAACTCATAACTTCCAACAGAAAGGAACTAACCACCTCAATATGGAGTTTGTAAAAGCCTGGAGAGATTGGTTAGGTGTGGATCATGTTTTGAGAACCCAAACGCACTTTTTATTTGTAATGAATGTAGATGATGTTGAATTTGAAGAAGTAAGTAATGAAGAAGCCGTTTAAATACGAGTACCGAGGGGAAGATGAGTTTAAGTATGCTGGAAAAGATATGTGGGTTAAGAAGCCACGTAAGCAGAAGCCTAAAGTAAAGAAATTTAAGTATAAAGACTTGTAAGATATACGTATTAGTATTTGGTTACCGCATATAGGGTTCGTATATTATAATCATATAAATAAAAGTTATGTCATTGGAAATAAAGCAATTCATTAAGCAAATGAGGAATACCTCAAGTGCTTTAGAGAAAATTGAAATCATTAAAGGTAGTAGTAAATTTATTCATAAGGTACTTGAATACACCTACAATCCATTTAAGCAGTATCATGTTACAAGTAAAACTTGTATGAAAAATGCACACTTGAAGAGTAACCATAGTTTAGATTTATTTGAAGTATTAGATAAATTAACAACTAGAGAGGTTACTGGACATGATGCTATTAAGTTGGTTAATGGATATGATAGTGAGTTTCTTTTGAAGATAATTGATAAAGATTTAGGTGTAAGAGCAGGAGATTCTATCATTAATAAAGCAATTCCAGGTCTAATACCCACATTTAAAGTTGCATTAGCTAAAGAATATGAGGGTAAATGTAATTGGGAAGATGGTTGGTATGCTTCTAGAAAATTAGATGGAGTTAGATGTTTAGCTGTTGTTGGTGAAGATGGTATTTGTAAGCTTTATTCTAGAATGGGTAAAGAATTAACTACACTTAATAAAGTAAAGGAAGCAATTGAAGCAACTGGAATTGTAAATACTGTATTTGATGGTGAGATTTGTTTAGTGGATCAAGATGGAAATGAAGATTTTCAAGGTATAATGAAGCAATTAAGAAGAAAAGATCACCAAATTGAAAATCCAGCTTATATGATATTTGATATGTTACATAAGCCAGTATTTGAGGATAAAAAAGGTGGTGAGGAATTAGGAAGTAGATTACATAAATTAAGATCGTTTTTAGCAGGTAGAAATATTAATAATGATATTTTACGTTACACTGAGCAGTATCAGATTGCAGATGATGAGCATTTAGAAACTTGGATTAAATTAGCTGGAGAAAATAATTGGGAAGGTGTGATGTTAAGAAAGAATGTTGCATATGAAGGTAAGCGTACTAAAAACTTAGTTAAAGTAAAGCAATTTCATGATGCTGAGTATGAAGTATTAGATTTCGATTGTGATGATCATGAAGTAGTTAGAGATGGTAAATCAGAAACTATTCAAATGTTAACCCAAGTATGGATTGAACACAAAGGTCATAGAGTAAAAGTTGGTAGTGGTTGGTCTCAAGAGCAAAGATTGCAATATATGGATGGTTCAATTGTAGGTAAAATAATTACTGTACAATATTTTGAGGAAACCACAAATGATAAAGGAGGAATTTCATTAA
>Ga0099797_100032_pt1 | contig 72017 bp, 48 predicted proteins | sample Uncmet_Sort48C_1_FD_89871 | JGI IMG/M metagenome (GOLD analysis project Ga0099797, IMG submission 89871) | Marine eukaryotic communities from CALCOFI LINE 67, Pacific Ocean - C012_Sort48C_1 | ecosystem: Environmental > Aquatic > Marine > Oceanic | place: Pacific Ocean: Monterey Bay | collected...
GGGGGCCTTGCACCGCAGCATCACATGCACCTGTGGCGCTGCGGGACGTGCCAGACCGGGCTGGGCTTGTTCGCTGGAAGGCAAAGCACCTGTCAGTGTTGCAGCGACGGTTCGTCATGCAGCACGGATTTGAATTTCGAAATTCTGAAGGTATACCGAAACGAGAATCACGTCTTGTTTTACCTGCACCGACTGCAGCTATGGAAGTTCCGCTGGCTGCTGGAAGTGGATCGTTGGGCAAAAAGGCCGGCCGCGGAGGAGTGTCCCGTGCTGCGGATTGAGCGCAAAATCCGTGAATCAGCAGACAGGGTTCTCCGCAGAAGTTGGGAAAGCGCCCAGTTCCTTTCGGAGAAACCGGGTTTGGATTGCCCTGCGAAGGACAAAGGCGATTTCTTGCGGGTGGCGACGCACAACGTGTCTTATGAAGCCGTGGGTGCCGGCAGGGGGAACTACGAGCCCCACGAAAAGGCCACCTATGCTTTGGAGCGCTACTTGCGTGGAGGGCATGTAAACGTTGCCCGTGCACGCGTGGTGCGCACAATTCGGGAGCGCATGGAGCAGGGTTACGACCTCATCGCGCTGCAGGAGGCCACATTACGAAGCGAAGTCCAACTCCGAATGTTTCTCGAAGACGGTGCGTATGGTTTCGCTGCGGCTCGTCATAACAAACTCGGTACGTACTGGAAGGCGGACCGCCTGCGCCTACTAGCGCACGGTGATGGTGTCTATGCGCCTGGTCGCAATTACCAGGTACTCCTGTTTGACACGCACTTACATGAACACGGCCGACAGTCGTTTCAGCTCCTGGTGGTTAACGTCCATGCGCCCCACACGCCCGAGCTGATCGACACCGTTGCGCTAAGCCTGGATGCGACGAAAATAGCAACCGCGCTGCAGCGACCCCAGAGTCAGATTCAGGTCCGAGCCATCATGATGCTGGGGGATTTCAACCGCCAAGTGCGAGATGGGGAAATCACGGTTTTGGGAAGGCCACTTGAGCTTCCCGAGACGGAGGGCTGCCCGCGCACGTATGTCGGTTTCGGGGATCCCTCCACTTCAACAGCGCACGCCTTTGGCAATGAATGGGGCCCGGACCACGTCTTGCACTGGTTTGATTGCGAGCACTTCGAATCGCAGCCACTGGACGCGGCAGGGAAAAGAGCGATCCCTCTCTACGAAGCGGTTCCGAGCGAGGCAGTTGCGAGCGATCATTTGATGGTGCGGGCAGAAATCCCGGTCCAGCTAGCAGGCTTAGGCGAAGCCACTCGCGAAGCTGCTGGCTCGCAATCATGGTGCGAGCGACCCCCGCGTTGTAACACGGCCAGTGTGCGTGCCACTGCAGATCATGATAATCGACCAGCAGATACTGCTCTGGCGTATAATGAGCGGATAGAAGTCAGCGCTCCGTACTTGTGCGACGATGTCGAGCAACGCGTCGGTGAGCAGTGGGAGGGGCGCGGGGAAACAATCGATGAAGAAACTGACGGAGAAGATCTCGTGCTTCCTGGGAGCTCCCAACAAAAGGGAAAGGCAAAACAGGACGAGGAAAGACCTCAAGAAGAGCCCATGACGTGGCAGCGTATGACCGAAAACGAACGCACGACGCCCTACTATGTGAACCGACCGGAGCTTCGAAGCCGCTACTTGGGGGAAGAATTCACGCAGACCTCCTATTTAACTGATTACTTCGTGTTTCGCCCGGTCGAGCTGAGTACCCTGCTGGAGTTGGGCATTTTCCATCCGAGTCAGCTCGTTCGTCCCGACGGAAGCGTGTCAGGAGGTCTCGCGACGGACCTGTCGGTCAATGAGGTGTACCTGTTTCACGGCTCGCGCACCAGCCTGATGGCGAGAATCGCGGCCGTGGGATTGTTCGACCAAGTCTTGAGCAACTCCTGGAATTGGTACGGCATGGGCCACTACTTCACGCCGAGCATTTGTAAGGCGCACTACTACGCGCGGGGAGACAACGAGCCGAAGGCGGTGGAAAAGGACGCCCCCGTGGGCGACAATGGCGAGCACATGATCTTCTACAGCCGCGTCGCACTGGGTCGGATTTGCCACATTTCGCGAACTCTCATTGGGCTGACCAAGCCGCCCGCGCACTGTGATTCCTTCGTGGTCACAGGCCCCAAGGTCGAGCGGTTCCGGCCGAGCCCTTACGAGAAAGGCAAGGGCGAGTGGCAGCATATTGACCAGCATCATGTGGAAGTCATTGTTTTTGATGAGCTCCAGGTCTTTCCGGAGTACGTTTTGCGGTACAGACTCCCCTCGGAGGCGAAGCAGCATTGCGCATGACTGGCTGGCGATTCGTGCGTTGATTTTCAAGTGATATGATATCGATTCCAGTATTGAGCTCGCGGGGCCCATTCTCCTGAGCAGTATTGGATGTAGAGGAATTATTTTTCAGGAAAGAAAAAATTACTAATTAGCAAATAGGAATACTGAAACATCTGTCCAATCATATATCATCTTGCGTGAATTTCTTCAATCCGAACCAGGATGCTCTCTTTCGCGCAAGCATTATTCACATTGTCTACGCGGTCAGTTCGCGAAGTTCGTTCTTCAAAAATTGTTTTTCGATTATGCCATTCTCCAAGAGAAAAGGCGCGCGTTTTCATGTCATTCATATCGTGCATCGGTCACATGATCCGCAAAACAGCTACTAAGAAACATACAGACAGTACAGGAAAAGAAAGGATCACAAGTTGTGATAATATAACATCGTGCAAATCTCCATACAACTTTCGACGAGTGATATTGGCGGATATTTTGGCGGATAGTCTTGCCCGTGTCTGTTTCAACAGCCTCACACAAATTATCTATTCGTTTGTTCTAATATACGAGCGTATAAAGATTCGCGATGTCTCGTTTTCTATTGTTCGAGAGCTTGCTCGCGGCGACAGCGTCCGCGGCGGCTTCTAGTTCCGCTGCAGGCTCCCGTGGTTACCTATCATCCCGGCGATCCGCGCCTACCTACGCCGGCTCCGAGGAGGACCCCACTCCGTTCGCAAGCTCTGATTGTGGCGGGACCGGCTTCATGGTGCCTTTTTTTTCACGTTCATATCATATCTGAATTCATACATTGGTTTAATTTATCACACATAAAAGACATCAAGTATGACCCTATAGTATACATTATTTAACGATCCTAACAACGACATTCACAGAAGAAGTCAAGTTATTAGGAATGTGAAATGCTTCCAATCTAATAAAAAAAAAAAAGCACACCATGTCCTTTGACGGAGCGCGCAACCACACGCATGTCCACGAAGGCGTCTCAGCTTCGGACGCCATTGATGTGCTGAAGAATCCGACGCAAGCTGCTGCAAAAGTGCACCTCTTCGTGGACACCTCCGGCAGCATGTGCGCGGCGAGTCGTGGCGCTTTTGTGAAGGCGGTCGTGAAGAAAATGAGCGAAGATGAAGAAACTGTGAACATCCAGAGCGTGCACGTATTCAGTGACAATCACCACCCTGTCTACAAACGTTCTCATGAACTTGTCGACCAGGAGCGCGACGAATTTTTGAAAGGAAACATTAAATTCGATGGCGCCGAGCGCATGTGGGAGTACCTGTACGAAGTCGCGACCGGCAAACTCCTGGAAACCGGGGACCACGCGCATGAAATTCTGATTATCACAGACGGCCAGGACACGAGATCACAAGGTGCGTTCCATGGAATCGAGGGCTACAAAGCCGTTTTGGAGGGACTCGAAAAAAACTTTCCTCACGAGCGTCTCGTCATCAGGGTCCTTATTCCGTATTTAATGCTCTTCATCGTTAGTAACTAGGACAAACACTCTGTTCAATGTATTATGTGGATAGACAATGTAAGGCGTGATTTAAGGCGCGTAGATGGATCACAGCGTCCGCATTTATCAGTGTGTGTGCATCGGCAGACATAGCAGCGAAGGTAGATAACGTCAGACATTCACAGACATAGCAGACATGCATCGCACTTCCGTGCGATCACAACTATTTGACGATCTAAAGGTTATATTCGTGGGCGACGCGCTGACATCCAACCCTGCACTCAAGAGCGAATTTGAGGAGCTTGCCGAACGCACCAAGGTCATAGTATTGCACATATGCATCGTCATCGCTCCTCGTAGTCGAGATCTACCAATCTTTACAGATCATTCTGAATTTTTTTGGGCGGCTTTTGTATTGCGCATGAATTCCCGATATGATCTTCTACTCAGTATCTTCCTTTAACTTTGACATTGTAGCAAGTAATTTTTATGATGCCATCATTCAATCCATGATCAATGACAGATCAATATCATTCTTATGTCGAAAAAAAAGGGAGAGCTAATCGTTGTTTCCGACCGGGAGGCTGAGCACTTGGAGCGAAACCCTGAAGTGTTTGACACATTCTACGGCGACAAAGTGGCGCCGAGCCTGCGGTAGGGCCACGAGGAGGCGGAAAGGCAGCGCGAGGAGGTGGCCGCGACGGCGGAAGGATTGAGCACGCTCGAGCTGCTCGTGCGGAAAGTGGACGAGCTGCAAACCGCACAGACGGCGTCCCGGAAGGAAATTCAGGACTTCAAAGACCAGCAGCAACTGCGGGACCACGAAATTTCGAGAGAACTCAAAAAACAAGTCCAGCAGCACTTCGCGGCCGGTTGGGCCCTATCCCAGGAGCACTTTCAGCAGCAACTGCAACGCCAGGCGGACGCGCATGCCGATGTGAACCGCGCGTCCATGCTGCAGGGCTTCGCGATGGCCCAGGAGCAGCTTCAGCAGCAGTTGCAACGCCAAGCTGATGCGGACCGGGAACTCATGCTGAAGGGTTTTCAACAGCTCAGCGAACGGCTGATGACACAGCAACAAGCTGGTCAGACGAACGCCACGAGCAGTGACAGCGGAGCTGCAGAAGGCGACGCCAGTGACGGCAGCAGTGCGTCTGGAGACAGCGCGGAGTTGAAAGAGTCCAAGAAATGTATGATTATGTAATCGCCGCGTGCCTTAAGGCTTATGGTAAAATTATTATTTATGTGCGCTCATATGATGATCGTCTCGGAAAACTGCAGCCAAAGGTTGTTTGCAGAAATCATATTAGCCGCGTTTTGAATGCTGCATTAAAATTATGTGGTGACTTTCTAATTTTTTTTGTATGGTTTTGCGCGGAAGGAGTCTATGTTTTTGTAATATTGGCCGAAGACAATTGAAAACATTTTTTTCAATTGCGGACAGTGTGCGACCCCTGTAAGAAAGCTATTATATAGTTATCGAATCCATACGATTGATTACGTAGACGCCTTGCGACCAATGTCAGCAACAACATAATTAACGCACCCAGATCGCATAGATAGGAGAAGCCAGGAGGATATTCCAATGCACATATCCCCCTTCTCAATATAATCAGCAAAGGAGCCACTTAAACCATACGTGGACCACGTACGTTTCGACATTACTCTTTCAAATTCACTTTAGGCTCAGTCTGCTCCCAGCGAGTGGTCGCCTGGTGTGAGGGAGGCCGCATGGTGGGTTCCAAGTTGCTGGGCCTGAATCGAAGATTGTTGCTATTGTCTACCCGTGAGAAGAGGCCAAAAGGCCCGTATTTTATTGTATTTTTTATTTTCTCGTGGAGCAGCTGCTCCAATCATATTTTTCATGGATCAAAATGATTCATCTACAGTGCTTGCAATGCAGGATAAGGTGTAAGGAAAGAGCAGCAACAGGTATCGTGCCTCATAGTTGATAATGTATTAGTTAGTAATGCTCTTCAGCTGTGTTCTCAGCAGTGAAGTCACTCAGGGAAATCAGGCGATATTCGCCGCGACCGTTCCATTGAAGCATTCCGCACAATGTTAGCTGCAGCTATAAATAGCATTTTTTAATTGATTATTTATGACAATGATACCATGACCGAAAGCGGCACCGCAACCGGTCCTGATAGCGTTCTCGCCCGCTACGGCGGTCTGGCGAAACTGAGAAGTGATTTAAAGAAGCGCGGTTTCGTGGTGTTGGAAAATTTGCTCGCCCCGCAGCAGCTCGCAGCCCTGCGAACAGATGTCTTCGAGCCCCTGTTGGAAAAGGCCCGAGAGACGCGTTTGAATAGTGGAGAAAAAGGGACGAACTGGAACGCTCACAAAGAACAAGGGGAGTTCGTGTTTGAAAACGATTCGGACCGCTTACTGAAAGTGCAGGGCGTCGTTCTAAAAGACGGACGAGTGAAGAGCGACGTCTTCGAGAATTTCGAATTATTGGCTTTGGTGAGGGCAATTTTATGGAACGATGAGGACAACGTCCTTAGTAGTTCTTCTGTTATGCCTATGGACGTGGGAGGACGTGCCATAGACATCTTCGGCACTAAATTGTTTCCAGTGTGGCCTGCGGGCGGAAGGTCCGTCGGGTGGCACACGGATACGCATTATTTCGGCGTGACGCGGGAGAGCTGTGATTGGGTGGAGGACGAAAAGGCAGGGCCGATTCTCAGCTGCGCGGTATACCTGGACGACGCGGATGTGGAGAACGGGTGCTTACAGGTTGTTATTATACTTTTTAATTTTTCATACTGCTATACAAAGTCGATTTGGATTTGCACATGATTTCAATGATAACATCTACTAGCTTCTCAGTACATACGAGAAATCATATTATAAACTCTCCAGCGTATTATAAGGTGATGCCGGGCACGCACTTGCTCAAAGAAGAGCCGGCGCACGAGGCCTCCGCCGAGGGGGAATGGATAAACGCGGAAAATGTCACGAAATGTGCGAAGTTAGCGGCGGCGGAACCGCTCGCGGAGGGCGCAAGCTGCGCGCTGGACGTACCTGTTGCCGCCGGCTCGGCGGTATTGTTCGACGCGCGGCTGCTACATGCAGCGCGGAAAAACTCGTCTGAAACCCGGACTAGGCATTCGCTGTTTGCCCACTACGTGCGTGGAAAGCGGAGTTTCCGCTGGCGGGGCACCGACTTTTCCTTTGGCGTTTATAAAGATCGGCACAGGGTCGTCGGAGATTGAAATGAAACGAACATAATATGAAATTGGTCGGACATAAATCAATGTTAATGCTACTTTGTGCAAGAATGGTGTAAGTATGATGACGATAATATTTCCGATCCGGATCGATATATCGTTCAGGAAGGCCGCAAAAAAGCACGGAGGGTTCGACATATTTGCACAAAGAAAGACCGGAGAGTCTGGACTCCTCTCCAATGTCCAGTTTGAGACCGTGTGGTTGTGTACGCAACACCTACTGCATAGTTGGTAATATCTTCCAAGCTATCGTCGGTATGTTATGGAGTAGAATAATGATTCCGACAAAGCATAATACGAATAGACGCTCCTCTAATAGCTGTCAGAGCAATATTTTGCATCGTGGTCCTCTTCGCGTGATTACCGTGTAAAAGACGCATGACGGCCCGAGTCCGGCGGAAAGGAGTACAAAGACGTTCCGGCCGCTGTGTCGGCTAAGGTGGGAATGCAGTCCAGGCGGATTGTTGGGAAAGTTCGGCTGGCTGCCCTGCTACCAGGTATCGCTCTCCTGGTAGCGGGCAACAGTCCGGGGAACGATGAGGAACAACTACCAACGTTAAATTTGCGCGGATCTGTTCGCGCCACCGGTGCAAGCAATTCCCCCGCTGGTTCATCTGCGGGTTCTGCCGCAGGCAGCTCCGAAACAAAAACCCGCGCGGAGGAGCACCACCTGCGGGCGGCGCTGGAAGCCGCCGAGAAGGAAGTTGCGCACCACGTCCACCACTGGCGCGCCGCCGCGGACGAGATCTCCGATTCTGATGAAATTTTAACAAAAAGCCGCGAGCTGACGAACGCGAAGCTCGAGCTGGAGGACTTGCGGCAGACGCTGGACGAGAAGAACCGCGATGTGAATTTGATACGCAAAAGCAGCGAGGAAAAGCTGAAGAATCTAAAAATTGCCGCGCAGGAGCACTGTGGGCACGAGAACACCGATACGAAAAATTCGCTTTCTGAAGACGTCAACAGGGTGCGCATGGAGATCGCCGAGGCCCAACTAGAAGCCTCGAAAGCGCTTGCGCGAGGGAACAAGGCGAAGCAGGAAGCCGAAATTGCCATAAGCAGCGTGGAAAAAGCTCTGCAAAAGAGCGTCAGTGAGGCGAAAAACGACAAACTGAAGGCCCGCAAACTATTGGAAGCAGAGCTGAAACAGGCCCGGGAAGACCTGGTCAAAGCGAAGTTCCGCGAGACAGGCCTGGTGCTCGAAGCCAAGGCGCAGGTCGACGCTGTGAAGAAACGAGCTTTTGAAGAAGCGGAGCATGCCGCGAAGGAATTAACTGAAGTAAACGAAAAAACCAGCCGCATCAAAGCGACGGCGAAAGCCGAGGAGGCGTACCACAAGAGCTTGACGACCGAGAAGTTGCGCCATTTGATCAAAGAAAGATTTCGCGGCCCCAACGGTCCGGTCGACAGCGTCGCGAATGAAACCGAAGACATCTTGAAAGAAGCGGCTCAGAGGGCAGAGCAACTGCTAGAGAAAACGCAGAAGGACATAAGAAAAAAGCTGGTCCCGCTCGTTTGCTCTGAAAGAAGTGGTTGCGAGAAAAAGAATGAGCCATGTGGTGGTTGCCAAAATCAGATCTCCAAAAATTGCGAAGAAGGCGGATGTTCGGATGGTTGCAGACGTTGCGAAAGCTCTTGCGGTGGTTGCGATGATTGCGCTTGTAGTGGCAAACACGCATTTCGGGAGGAGTCAAGGGACGCTAGAGAAAGCGATTCAAGGGTCCCCGCTCGGCGCCCGCTAGCGCACGAGTCAGGTGACGGTCACGTGGAGAGGTCCGACGACAGTCACACGCGATCTGAGATGTCGAAGAATAAAGTTGGTGGGAAGGAGAAAGGTGTGGAGAAAGAGGGTCGTCAGCGGGTGCATAGCGCCAGGGTTCCGAGATCCGAGGAACCGAGGGCGCCTTCTAAAAAGTCCGCGGAACCGAGGGGTACGTCGAAGAGGTCCGGGCAGCCGTCGGAGGAACGCGAAAGCGGGAAACATGCGCGAACGGTGAGGGAGAAGATAATCAAAGAGGCCACACCTATCCGAAGCTCGAGCGAACCCACGCATGATGAGCCCTCTACGCATGTATCGGACCGCAGGCCGAGAAAGGTGAAGGCCGAGGCACCGGCGCCAAGTCGTTCCAAGAGAAAGTCATCTGAGCCTGGTGATGCGGAGAAGAAGGCAGGGAAGGAGGAAGAGGAGGAGGACAAGCAGGAGAAAAAAAAGGAAGCAAGAAAGAAGGAGGAACAAAAGGAGAAAACGAAGAGGGAACAAAACGAGGAAGAGGAGGAGGAAGAGAGCGAGAAAAAGAAGGAAGAGCATAGCGGCGCGGAAAAAAGGGACAAGAAAAAGCGGGACGGCGATGAGGACAAAAAAGCCGAAAATAAGAAAGGCCAGCAATCGTGGGTGCGCTTTCGCGGAAAAAAAGGTCACGAGACGGAGCCAGAACACGATCAGGAGAAGAAGCAGAAACAGAGCCGGACAGAGCTGAAGGGAGGACATTCCGATGAGGAACCGGCAAAGAAAAAAGAAGCCAAGAAAAAGTCCAAGATTAAGAAAAGCTCGCCGCAGAAGGAGAAGAAAACTACCGGCAAGAAGAAGGCAACCGAGTCTGAGAAGCCTGACGGAGATACAGTTCGCCACGCTGGAAAGCATGGACAGAAGCAGGTAGTGACAACAATCACGCTCAAGCCACACAGGGGCTTCTCCCGTAAAAAGAGTTCACCGCCACGGCAAGCCGCTTCCCCAGAGCCGGCTAATTCCGAGGATGAGGAGGGCTCGGAGGAGGCGGAAGAGGCGGAGGAGACAGAAAAGATGCAGAAGAAAGGGAAGCCGAAGAAAAAACCGACCCGGGAGCGCTCAGCCGGGCCAAAGGACGCATCAGACCCTGCCGGGCCTCCGGACGAGGACTCCCTCGCAGCGGAAGGGCACGCACACGAAATACGAATAACAACCACGGCCGGGCCCGTAATTTGGAAGCCGGCGAAGCACGCTGGAAAAAAAACTACACGAAAGTCCCAGGAGGAGCAGGATGACCATGATCCGACAGGAGCGCCAAAGGAGGAAGAGCACGAGGAGGAGCGCAGTGCGGATGGAGGGCAGAAGGAGGAGAAGGAGGAAGAGAGCAGCACAGCAGAGCCCATCGTCATGAAGAGAAGCGGGGAAAAGATCCGCGGTACTAGCAGCAACAAGAGCAGCAAACAAGGCGAGAAGCAGGCTTCTGATGAGTCTCCGGCGCACGCGGCGTTGCGAAGAAAACTCGAAGAAGCAGAAGACGAAGAAGCAGCGCATTTAAAGACAACAAATGACAAGAAGGAGCCTTTTTCTTCGGGGAAGAAAAAACCCTCCTTCTCAAAGCAGTCGACCGAGCGTGCCAAGAAAGACCACGATCCTGCTGAGAAGAAGCTCTCCTCCGCAAGGTCAGCGGCAAAAAGCGAACAAAAAGAACCCTCGATGTCAATTTCAATGGAGCGCAAAAACAACGAAAAGCCTACAGCTTCGCAAGAAGAAAAAGTGTTCAAACTAGCTGCGCAGATGGTGCAGGAGGCCACCGCGAAAGTGCACAAGGACGCAGCTCTCAAAGAGGTGGTCTCAAACGAGAACCGGACGCCGCTCTCAAACAAGGACGCCGCCCTCACATTGGTCGAGGAGGCGCGTCGAGCGGCTGTCAACGCGGTGGAGAAGGCCGTGGAGGAGGGTTGGCGAACGGCGGCGGAGGACGTGAAAAAGTTGCTCCACGGGGACCGCGACGAGACGCGTGTGTCTTCCTCGGAGCGCTTAGGGTTTAGCCCTTCCGCAAGTAGTTCGACAAGTAGCACCGCCGGGTCAAGTTCTGCCGCAACTTCTCCCCCCTTCACGGTCCCCCTTTCGTCAACAAGTTCCGGATCGGGCCCCACCTCCGTCGGTGCCGGCGGCACTCCGTCCGCAAGCGGTGCCCGCGGGAGCACGGCAGGTGGGCAGGGCAGCGTAGGAGGCGCCGACGCGTGGGCCTATTGGGTCAGGGAGCGCTGGTGGGTGCACGATAACTCGCAGCAGTGCTCCGGCGAACAGCGCGCGGGCCCCTTCAAGCTGATCGTTTTCGACGAGACTTCGTCCTCGAACCAAAACGAAGACTTCGAGGAGACGTGCGTGAAAAGTTGCGCCGAGCTGCAGCAATGCCGCGCGTACGCCTACGTTTCGCCGAAAGATGCTGGCGCGGGCGAAAAAAAACGGGAAAAGAAGAAGGACCGCAAGCACTCGTGTGAACTGTATCTATTTTTGTTTTGGTATCATCCATTTTCTGAAGGCAGTAGTATCGGGGTCATTGCAGTTTTGCAGACACCATGTTGAGCATACAATAGGCGTCATTGTGATTATATAGGAAGATCAAAACGGTACAGAAACACATTCTAGGTTCGCTCCCGACGCCGGAATCCTGGACAATCCGCCGCAAACGCGCCCCGCTCCGCCTGCCTGTGTAATCAAAACGTTCGATACGAGGCCCCCAAGTGATGCGCGAATGGGGCGTAAGATGCGACACACGAAAGGAGCGGCTGCCAACGAAAAGGGTCTTCATGGCTTCTGGGGGGCGCTGCCGAAGAAGCGAGCCGAGCTGGCGTTGGGTGCCAACTCGCAGGAGAGCGCTAGGGAACAGCCCAGAAGCAATAATTTGTCTAGCGGTAGCTCGCCCCAAAATGTTCACGACCGCCCAGGAACACCGGTAGGTAGTCAATCTGCTGGCTCGTCCTCGCCTCCGCTCGAAAGCACACGGTCTCCAAGGTCTTCTCCTCCGGGGTCGTCTCCGCCCGATTCTCGGAAGCATAAAGAAAGTTTGCGGAGAAACGCACGGATGCAAGACGACCAAGCGATTTCCGAAAAAACGAAACAGGAGCTGGATTTACCGGGTGAAAAAGAAGTTTTCTTTCCTCCTACAGTCTCGGAGAAGACGAAGCAGGAGCTAGATCTTCCCGCTGATCAAGAAGTGGGCTCTCAGCGGGGGGCGGCGCCAAAGAAGGAGGAAGAGCCAGGTTCCCCGGCTGACAAGAGGAAGAAGGAAGCAACTAGCTCGCGGGGCGTTGGGGAATGCGACAGCGTCGACGCCGCCGAAGCTGCGGTTGCGTCGGCGGAACGAAGAATAGCCAGAAAAGCAACAAAGAGTGGCGACGATGCCACAGCTCCTCCCAAGAGGGATTCGAAGCAAAGCCCGTCATCTCGGGACGGAGGAGAACCGTCCTCAGCATCTCAGAAAAAGCAAAATGATGAGAAAGAAGAACTTCCTGCGGATAGGGGAGCAGGAAATTCACAGAAAAAGAAAAATGACGGATCCCCTTCAGAGCAACCCAAGCCGAAAAGTCCCAATGAAACGACGCTTGCGGCTGCTTCAGGAGCGGGCCCGGAGACGCTGGCGGCCGAGGCGCGCGCCGCCCACAAACTCGACGAGGCCCGAGCAGCGGAGGCCATTGACGCCGCGGAGCAGCGCCTGGCCGCGAAAATAACAAAACGGAAAATAGCGGCGGAGCGGAAGCAGTTGTAGATCCTAGATGTTATGATATTAATCTGAATACGCACAATTTATTAATACTGCACTAAATTTATTTTGATTCATCAACTTATAGGTATGATCAGAACCGTTCATATGCACGATTGTGCAGAGAAACACGGCGATTGCGCTGGTGTTCAAATTATGAAATACACACAATTGGTCCAGCGTATAGGTTTGTCCAAAGGAAGCGGACTGTGTTTTCCGCAAGATCATCCTTGGTGTTCATTTCGTCTTCTCCCTTCCGGTGCTTCTTCGAGCGTGTCGATTCAGTTTTCCGCGTGCAAAACATGCTTTTGAGGTGGAAAATTATTATGATAAAAAAGCAAACCGTCATCATGCGACATATAGCAGAAATAGAACGCAGCAGTTTTTTTCATATTTGTTCCCGGTTTTTATGAATACATACCCGGGTTGTTGAGTTCTTCTGTAATTCGGATTTTAGTACACAATAGTACACAATACAACATGGCAAAGTCGAAGAACTACGGCGCGGTCGAACCGAATCTTGCCTCGTTGCCGTTCACCGCACCTAATAATGAAAAACCGAAAAGTTTCTTTGATGACGGAACCAAGATGTGCATCGCTTTCGCCCTTTTCATCGTCGGCTGCATTGTGGTTTCAGTTCATGTCAATTCATAAAGTTTTTGCTGATTGCATATAGGTTGTTGGGTATATTGTATGTTTTGTTCTTTGCCAAAACATCCAAACATCATAGGTGATCGTGGGCGTCATTGCCGGCACTCTATGGTGCTTGAACGAGGATCACTCTCCGGACATAGGTCATCCTCTATCCTGCAGCTATTCTTTCGGCCCACTTACAAAAATGGTCGCAGCTCCTTTTATCATCGCCGTTCTCCTGTGTATCAATATCAACTGGCAATTTGTCATCTATGATGTAATTTAATATCAAGTTTAGACAAATATAAAGTTTTCGCAGGTCCCGTCGTTGTGCGGGGCGTTCCACACGGTTATTTTCAGAAGCCGTGTACGGTGCGGAACGGGTGGGGCAAGGTGGAAAACGAGGCGCAGTGCAAGAAGGCACTGCAATTGTTGGGCAAGGAGATGACGGAGATGTACCACACAACCGACGCCAAGGACGTTTTCGACACCCTGGCGGAATACATTGCGTATCACGGCTGCCAGACCAGCGACGGCGGCGAAATCTGCCGGAAGAACTAATTATAACTATTTTGAATGTTAAAGGACGGAATAGAAAGAGGAGAGATATTATAGCCATGGAAACGTTCTTTGATGTACTATACGTCTTGTGTAGCAATTTGTACAGTGACACTTGTATGTAGCAACTATTCAGTGTCTAAGGGGTTCTTGTATAAAATATCAGTACGTTGCCGTAACCTTTATGGAGATTTATAGTGTCAGTTGCGATAACGGAGCCTCCCAATAATGGTCTGAGGGCGTATTTATATCACGTTTTGTGGTTCATTTTTTTTTCCTGACATTTTCGGCATCACAGAAGGCTTACATTAATATGAATACATTAGGCTACGATTTGTAGACAACTTGGATATTCCACCGGACCCCTGCACAAGGTTGGTTATAGATGGTGATCAGTGGTTCTACCATTCATTCGCGGCAAAATGTGGTCGCAAAATTTGCAGGCGGCATTTGACGCTGAGGAGTTGTTTCTTCGGTGTATTTGATAAACACATTAATTAATGCATGAACTGAAGTCGCAGTGGTGACTTGCGGTCAAAGCACCTGTGAACAAAGATCAAGATTTATTATGATGTAAACAGTAAATACTCAACCGCAACGATTGAGTTGTACCACCCTGTGGAAAGTGAAACTGGAAGACCAGCATACCATGTTCTGTTGTGGCTAGTCGTATATTATAGCAGGGAAAAGCGGCTTTTCCCAAGAAAACTCTGCGGCTTTTTTCTCCACGACTGCGGGAGCGCCCACTGGCGGCTTTTCAAAAGCCGCCAGTGGGCGCTCCCGCAGTCCGCAGACATTATTTATTGGAAAACGTAGCGCCATAGAGCCGAGCGCGTTAATTTCGAACATGCAGTGCGTGCAGATGAGTTGACCGTGACGTGCGGCTCTGCGTCGTCTCAAGTGGCTATGTACATTTGCTCTTTAAGCTCATCCACAGAGTAGTATGACACGTGGATCCAATGACACGTATGACAGAATAATATGACAGAATAATATCAAACTTATGTGTTGTTGGTATCTGATCTGTTCACAACGAGGTGTCTCGTACGGAATTTCGCTTTTCATAGTTTTTACTGTCCGAAACCTCTTGCGTCTGCAGATACCGCACGCAGACCATCTGTGTCTGGGCGGAGCCTGCTCGCTTGGCAGCGCCAGTGCAGACAGTGGCATCAAAGCAGTAAGAGTGAATAAGGCGTACCCGTGTGAAGAAAGAATCGAGGTCGACTGCAAGCATGCGGCGCTGGAGCCAGAGAAAGATGTCCCGACGGTCAAGTCGAGCAGGAAGAAGGGAAATTTGTTACCCGGTTTGCGCAAGAATAAACAGAAACTGCAGCTGGTATCAGCCACTGTGGAATGGGATGGGACGGCGAAGCAAGCGTACGCGACTGCTGCCGCAGAGCCTGTTGCCTGTCGTTTGCCCATCGTCTCCATGGCCAGCAGCAACCATTTCCGTCAGCTGCTCGGAAGCATCGGGAGCATCCAGCAGAACGCGGCACATCGGGACATCGCAGTGTTCGACCTAGGACTGAAGGCTGACCAGGTGCGGAAGCTGTCCAACATCTCGCGCGTGACCGTGGTGGCTTTTCCATGGGACGAGTACCCTGCCCACGTGCGTCTTGATGAGCGTAGTGTTCGCCGACACCAGAACTATGCGTTCCAACTCCTGCAGAAGGAGCGCGCGCTCCAAATGCTTGCGCGTGGCGAGCTTCTTCCATTGAGCAAGCTGAGCTGCCACGATAGCGTACTCTTTCTTGACGCGTCCATTGAGGTTCAGCCGGTGGGTCTGGCCGAGATTGATCGCATCGTCGCGCAGCAGGGTTACTTCCTCACACTCCAGCCCCCCCCGCTCTTCGAGTGGACGCCAGATGCCTACTTTGGTGTGTATCACGCAAGCAAGCGCACGATCCGAGATCGGATCTCGAAGCAGCTCGGGTGGAATGTAACTAATGCGCTGCGACAGGTGAGCGGTGGCATCAACGCCGTGAGGCTCGGCTCGGCGTTCCTGCAGAAAGTGTTGGGACCCGCAGCCGTGTGCGCCCGTCGATTGGCATGCATGGTTCCCAACGTAACAGTGACCAAGGAAAAGAATTGTTGCTTCTCACAAGGGCTGCTCTCCGCCGGGGCGTACGCCTTGGGGATGAAAATAAATGGCGAAACGCGTTTTTGGCAGAACTCGCGGAACGCATCGGCGCCTGTCCCAACGGGTACTGTGCTCGTGACCATGCGCGGAAACTATGCCCCCCGGTGGCGTCCAACATGACACGTATCTGAGTTGCCGTTTCAGACCCAGCAGCAACATGAACCCGTCGCCATTTTGGCTCAGGACTTCCACAGAGGGGGCATGGGGCACAAAGAGGGGGGAGGGAGGTACGGTTCTGGAATAGACAGACTGCAGCCCAGAAGGCGTTTGTGTTGAACGTTGTTGTCCATATAGGATGTAACAATAGCATTGATCTGCATGAAAGATTACCGCCCCGTGTTTCGAAGTTGGCGCGTGCCTCTGCAGTCCGTAAGCAGTGTTCAGGACTAGTTGTACGTATTTGATACGGAGTGCCGTTCGGGCATCATTACGATACGGATGACGTTTAGCTCTGCGTGTGACAAAGTGCTATTTACATGTTTGTCTTCTCATCAATAAGTGGCAAACCCATTGATATCGTCCCAAAGGTAATGCGTAGCGGTCTAGATTCTAGAATGTACAAGATCAATGGTTATTCATCTCCGCGTCAGGACAGAGGGCTTGTCCTCCTCCCCATGAGGAGGAAAGCGCATGGAGTGTTGCACTAGCTAGCACATTCGGATAATTTTCAGGAACAAAGGCGGAAGCAGCCAATGTCTTTTGGGCGCAATTGGGCGCAGTTTCTCGGCGTTCTCTCCGCCGCGGGAAGCGCTGCGGAAGTTTCGAAAATACTCGCGCTGCCTGCGCTTCCAGACGAGCCAGCATCTAGACCTCGAGATGACGAGGCTCCCAGCAGGCTCCCAGATGAGCTTCGGCAGCAGCAGCATGTACAAACAAGCCAAATTGGGGCCGCCAGTACCGACCCCAGTAGGGAGCCTGGTTTGAGTAGGCTCCCAGGCATTTCGCGCCTGGCTACAGATGGATTCCACGCTTCCGCGTCAAGTCGCGACGTCGCAATTGAGAGGAGTTCGTCCGAGTCCGGTCTGGGCGAGGCAACGAAAAGAGCCGCCCGAGAGATCGCCGAAGAAAAGGAGCGGCAGGCGAAAGCGTGGGCCGCCGCTCGACCCGCACTCGCTCGCGCCGAAGCCAGTCAACTTGCCAAAAAGGAGACTCAACAAACTTCCAAAAAGGCAGCTGAATTGATCGGTACAACTCAGCCTGAAAAGACTTCGCTGGAACTGCTATCGGACAACTCTAAGAAAAGAGCGAAGAACAAACACCCAAAAGGGGCGCTGGGCTCACTCATCGGGGAATCAAAACAAGAAGGTTCTCCTGAAGAGAAAACGCTTTTTAAAAAGGAGGAGGCAGAAGATGATGCCGAAAAAGAAAAGAAAAAGACTGAAGGCTCAAGCCCTCTGAAGGCATCATCCGCCGGCTCAAGCCCTCTTCAAGAACATTTTGACGAATCTTCTTCTAAATCTTCCTCTTCCACAGATGATAATGTTGGGATAAAGTCCGTGCGCGACGAGATTGAGAAGGTGAAGAAGGAAATCGCCCAGGCGGTGGCCCGGGGCAACAAAGCCCAACGCGAAGGCGAAATGGCCGAGCAGCAGATCGAACTGGCCATTGACAAGTGCTCCGAAAATTCTCAAACGGAAAAAATCGGCGCGCAAAAAATTCTAAAAACGGAGCTAAGACGGGCGAAGGACGCACTGGTGAAAGCGAAGGCCCGAGAAATCCAGTTGGTGAACGAAGCCAAAGCGAGGGTAAAAGCGGTGCACGAAAAGGCGAAAAGGGAAGCTTTGAAATCCCAAAAGGAAGTCGCCGAAATGATGCTCTTGGCAAGTAGAATTAAAGCCAAAGCCCGGGCACAAGTGGCCTACCATACGACCATGGCGGATGAGAAGGTCTATTTTGTTTGTCGCAGTTCTATAGGTATTCAAAAGTTGTTCACATATGAATTCTATTAATGTCACCTACCAATATCTTGCAACGGCTCTACAGTATCCGCGATTCGATATTATTGATGAAAAGAAAAGTGTAAATAACAGGTTGCTAACCTCGTCCGAGAGGCCTACAGGCTCAGGGGCAGCTCGGAAGCGCACCATGCGGATGCTGTGAAGCGCAAGGAGGCGGCCGGGGAGCTCAGGTATTCTATTAGATTCTTGAAGGACGACGTCTAGAGCAGTAGCACCATGTGCCATGTAAAAAAGGTCCTTTATGGAAAAGAAACTGTTACTGCGGAAACAATGGAACGTATCAGTTGATTTCGAGGAATCAAATCTAGGGCCCGTGCGGAGAAGGAGGCGGAAAAAATCCTCAATGACGCTTCCGAAAGTGCGAAACGGGCGTTGGCGAAGGCGGAGAGCGAGGCCCAGCGCCATTTGCAGGGCCTCATGCACGCAGGAGGCACAAAGGGGCCTGGCACGGCATGCAAACCCGGAACAAAAGATGTAAACAAGGTTTGTGTTTCAGATGATAAGAGTGGTGAAGATAAGCTCCCGGAGCAGCGAAAAGCTGAAGATGTAAAATTGCCGTGCTGCAAAAACGACGACAAGAATCGGAGTCCTCCGTGCTGTCAAGCTGAGAAGAACAAAGAACTGCCCTGCTGTCCCCCTAAAAAGGACAAAGACCTTCCCTGCTGCCCGGAAAAAACGAAGAGAACGCCCGCAAAAGAGGAAAGGAAAGATCATGATGAGGACCCTCCTCCTCCTCCGAAAATGAAGAAGAAGAAATGCAAGAAGAGGGAGAAGAGGAAGCGGGATATCGAAGAAGCGGAACGAGAAGAGAAGGAAGAGGAGAAACGCGACGAAGAGGAGGAACGGTGCGCGCGGAAGAAGCGCGAGGAATCTCGAAAAAAACGCCGGGAGGCACGGAAGCAGCGGGAGAAGGCAGAGGAGGAGGAAGACGAGTGCGAAGCTGAGGAGGAGCGAGAACCGCGGAACAAGGAAAAAGAGAAGAAAAGACCAGATGATGACGAGGATGAGGGTTGCGAAGAAAAGATGGCCGAGCCGCGCCGAGAAGGCCCCCCTCAAGAAGGAAAAGAGGGACCACCTGGTTCGTCACCGCAATTAACCGATGAAGAGGAGGGGCGCCGAAAAGAAGACGATGCGAAAGAGCCCGAGGATGCGAAACAGGCCGGAAGCGGTCCGCCTCCTGCTAGAAGAAAAGATGAACATTTTGAGGATGATGCGATGCCCAAAAGGGAAAAATCAGAAAAGCCTTCTCCTCCAAGAAGAAAAGCACCTAAAAATGATGCTGATGATGATGATGATGATGACGATGATGATGGCGAAGAAGGACCAGAAGAGGACGGTGAAGAGAACGGTGAAGAACGTCCGCAAGAGGACCCGCAAGATAATTTCGCGTACAAACCGCGGCCGATCACCGAAGGCAAGATTATAAAAGAGCCGTACATACCGGGTCGGCCAATTTGGCTTTTGAAGAACTCGAAGAAGAACTGGCGAGACTTCGAAAAAGTGCCGTACTTACGGTCTCCCAACGTGGTCGCCAAGCAGGCTGCGGCAAAAGCTGCCAGAGAGGCAAAGAAGAAGGATTCATTTTCAGGTGATTCTTCTTCTGCGTCCTCTGAAATGAAGAAGCAGAATAATAACGAATCAAAAAAGGAAGACACGGAAGAAGAGAAGGCAAAATCTGAACGGGGAGGAGAGGAAAAAGGCTTGGAAAAACTGGGCACGTTGGTTTTCAATAAAAAAAGTGCGAAAAAACAAGAAGAGGGAAAGCAGGTGGGCAACGAGAAGGCGGATAAGCTCGGCTTCAATGGCGAAGGGGCTCAGAAAGAGCAGGAGAAGGAGAAGGCCGAGGAAGATGAGGAAGAACGGGGCTGAACGGGAATACCGGGAGCACATACTATCTTAGCAGCATCGAACGAACATTTATCTTAGGCTAGCAGCATTTATTTTCCCCAATTCTTAGGCTATCATACTCACAATATGTTGTAGAAGCCATATGTATTAATTTAGGTATAACATCGAAAAGAGCTGCCTAGTCTGGCGGTGTGTACATCATTTATTCATGACATGTCAACATTCTAGCAAATTACAGTCTGTATCTCTAAGAAAAACAGTGTGTGCATTATGATTACGAAGAACAAGAGCCTGTTTCATCAACAGTTTGTACAGATGATCTGTTTGTCCCCTCGTCATGCAATATGACATCGCGTTTTTGAAAATACGTCATGCACGAGTTTACGAGTTTTTTATCCCTGGAACCGCATCACTTCGAAGAGTGCCGCATCAGTTCGAACAGTGCATAGATTCGTCAGGTAATATTGGCGTTGCGTCATGATATTGCGCGCAAGAAGGGAGTCCGAGCATAGTTACTCAGGGAGAAGCTGGCTGCGCAAATTGTGTGCATCGTATTCGATCGGACACTCCAGCTTAAAATAAAGCACTCGGAATGCTACCATACATCGACCCGTTAAAAGACAGCCACAAAATGAATTGACTAGTCCAAATATTGTTCGAATTGGGGCCATACTTAGAGGCACCTCGAACTGATAGACCAGAGAGTGGTGAAACTCCCGCGCTCAGAGCAAACAAAGCGAGTGGGGCTAAAAATGGCGTGGAGACGTGCCTGACGACGACGACGAATGGAGTGGCCGTCCCAGCGGGCGTCGTCTGTCGCCCCATCCTCCTCGACCTCGCTGCCAGCCACCCCCCACTCGCCGCATTCGCCACATCCGTTGGTCCGCACGCCCTCTTTTGAAGCGAAAGATGGTGTCAACGGGAGCCTTAATGGTGTCTTCGAAAAGACGCATTCCAAGACGACTTTCAGGGACAGCGAAAAGAGCCGAACGACTGCTATCCGAAAAAGCAGCCCCTCTATTTTTGACAAGCCTGTCAAAGCACGATCCAAGTCCTTGGATTTTGAAGAAACGCCTTTTTGTGCACCCTTTTTTCCGTTGCTGCTATCGCCTTTCGAAAAACGTCAGCACCCCACATTATGTTTCTTTTCCATTATATTTGTTTTCTCCACCCTGTTCCAAGCCAGCTTATGTCTGAGCAGAGTGAGAGACAAAGCCCCTCTACCAAGAAACAACAGGACCATCTCGGTATTCTTAGAAACAACAAGATCACCGCAGAAAGAACAAGATCATCACATAACGAGGAGGAAGATTGCGACTAATGAAGAACTAATAAAAAGCCATCAGAATAGGCATCAGAAGCTCCTTTCCAGAGGAACTGCGCATCTCCCGGGTGCCATAACTAGAAGAAACACAACTATTGCAAGTAATAAATTCGTGTTAACGGCCGCGGAAAGGGAGCTCCTCGAGGATTTCGAGCAGGCGGACGAAGGTGTGGCCATGACCATGTTGCTGCACGGCGCGTGGGAGAGGTTATATTCAAGGTCCCGTGAACATCCCGATTTTAAGCGTAAGGACAACGCGTGGGACCGGGCCACGTTTCTCAAGCCGCGGATGTTTGGTCGGTTGTACACGTTGCGAAATACCACTATGGAGTACCCCTTTCCGTGGCCCATCGAGAAGCAGTCGGTGAGTATTACGAATAAGTACTTGAAAAACTTCCGGCCGCTGCGCAACGTCGGCCGCTTCAACGTGTCCAGGTTCGGTTTGATCTTCAGTTTGAGGAAAACGCACGGGTTCTGGCGCCAGTTCTTGGTTCACTCCAAGTGCGGGGCAGGCTACATTTCCGGAAATAATTCCTCTGTTTCATCTTCTCCTGCAGAGGAGGACGATGAAAACCAGGGGAAACAAAAGGACCCTGTTGCAACAAAAGGGGGCCAGATGTGCAACGGCTGGCGAATCCCGACGCACTGGCAGGTCTCCGGACGGGACATTTGTGCGGCCCCGGGTGCCCCGCTTTTGGCGAATTGTCGGGATTGCATGGGCCGTTGCTGCGGGGTGACCCGTGGGGAGCAGCACGTCGGCAAGATTTTGGATTACGAGAAATGGCGCACTTTGAAAAACCGCGTTGTCGCCGCCACGGGATCTCCGAGAAGGGTACGAATTTCTTCTACGAGCGGGAAGAATGAGAAACACATTTCAGGAGAAAACTCTTCAAGCGAGAACGAAAGCACCAACAAAGACTCCGGCTGCGCCGGTTCTGGGTGGAACGAATTCCGGTCGCACGGCCTTTCATTCGAGGCGCTTGTGGGAGTGTTGGACGACGCCTCGGTGTCAGACGGGACGAAGGCCGTGTGGGACGAGCACGTTCCCGACGACCGGACGGCCCCGTTGGATGCGACCGTTTGCAATTTTTTTAAGGCGGTGACCGCGAAAATGGGCGCGCGGAATCGCACGGTGTGGCCGGTATTCCGTTTCTCAAATGCTCTGCCACAGGTTGATGGTGATGCCCACCATGACGATCCACATAAACAACCACACCCCGCGTGGGGAAAAAGAGGGGGGCCCAACTTAGGGTTGAAAAGAGGCGAACCAACCCTTACGCTTGCGAGGCGCCTGCAGTGTTCATATTAAGGATAATGACAATGGTGGCCAATGCAACTAACAAGCAGAAAGGCGTTTTTTTCTGTAAAAATGAGTAACTGTGGGCAGCAGATATTGTGGTACGGGCGCGCGTTGTGTCAGAGGGGCGCATAGAAGAGGTCCAGATTTGCGCAAAGTCCAGATTGCGCCATAGATAACTTCGAGTCGCGCGCTTGGCGCCCTAAATTGTCTAGCATGCTCCGTGGAAGCTTCGAATGTATCTTTTTCCCATAATGTAACCTTGTAAAATGTTTTTTGTATATAAAGCTATAACAATGTGTACGGTTATAAGTTCATTTTTGTTGTCTGGTGGCGTTGAAGTTTTTTGGTCGCCTGTTGAGGCCACTTAAAGATTCCTGACCGTTTGTTGTTGGAACCGAGAGTTCAATGCAAAATTATCATATTATTGAATTCTGAATTCCGCCTATATCATGAACCTTTGTCCGGACAGTACTATCTCTCTGATTGAATTATCATGCGTGAATGAGTTACACCAGACACTGAAATAGTCATTTTGTATTACATATTTTGGGCAGTGGCTGCCCTCGTCCAGCAACATGCTATTTATATTCATGAAACCCTGTTCATAATACTTTCAATGCAACTAACACGGCTATTTTGGGGCATTTCTCCAAGCATCTCTTAAAGCATTTCCTAATTATAGAAAAAAACAACAACGCAGAGCGTGTGCAGGTGAACATTTGCATGGAGCACATGGCCAAGCAACTGTAAATCATATTTTGGTCGATTTCGCATACAGATGTAAATTCTCGGTATCTCGATTTCTGTTCATTGTAGAATGCACCTGATGGTGAAACCACTAAAAACAAAAGTAACCAGTAAATTGTGGTCGCTTCCGACGCGCCTCGGCCCGCCCATTTGAATTACAAACGACTAGAAATATAGATAAGTGGGGGCAGCGCTGAATGAATGCTCTCACTCTTAGGAATTGACAATGCAAATTATAATGCACGAATCGAAATTTATTTTCTGGAGTTTACTCTAGGTTTTCTTTTTAAATGATCATTCTTGAAGTATAATGTAGACATGCGTTAGACGATCATTAATACAGCGTGAACAAGGCAATATGAGGCGCTCCACGGGGACTATAGTGTTAAGCGTCGGGCTTTCTCGAAAAGCCGTCCTCGCCGCCTCCCTCGATCATCTTGATGTCCCAAGTAGCACCTCTTCCCTCTCTGACGATCTCCCCCCCTCCCTCCGTAAATCTTTAGACGATGGTAGTAGTGGTGTGTTTGGTACAACAAGCGCGGAGCCGACCCCGAGTTCATCCTCTTCTTCCCAACTGAATGCTTTTGAGCAAAATTTAAATGCGGAGGATCCTCTTCGAAAATACCTGGATACGCTCCACGCTAGAAATAACGATCCTTTGGGTCAGAGCTCGCCTTCCAGCCTTTCCGATAAGACCGACGACGAGACGGCCGAGGATAGCATCGGCCGCATTTTCGGAGCGGATACTCCTCCTCACGGGGCGCATTCGACTGCTGAGCACAATGCGAGCATTAGAGAACAAAAGCGTATCCCGGCTCCGTCGGGCGCGTTATGGGACAGCTTGGTTTCCTCCAGCATGGGAGGAAGATCTTCCTTTCGAGAGTCACTCTCAGACGCTGCTTCTTCCGACGGAAACTCCCTAGAGCTTGACGCTGCTGCCGACGGCTCGAACGTCTTGGAGTCGTCTTTCAGAGAAGTCAGCACGCGTCCCCTGGAGGCCGATCTGCCGCCCTTGCCGCTGCTCACCAGCGCGCGCTCCAGACTGCAAAGGCGCGCGCCGGACAGTGCGGGGTCCTCCAAGAGGGCCCCGACGGTGGGGCTGCCGAAGCCCTCTTCGAGTAAGCAAGCGGACTCCGCAAAGGAAAAAGACAATAACGGTATTGTTGACAAAGCGGGTAGTAGTGTGCGGACAACGTCTTCTTCAAAGGCAGCAGCAGATAAGAACACCAGTGTTGTTGCGGCTACAGGTAAGAGCGGAGGTAGTGGCAGCGGTAGTGCTAGTGGAAGCGGGAGTGGCAGCGGTAGTGGCAGCGGGAGCGGTAAGGGGAGCGGTAAGGGGAGCGGTAAGGGGAGCGGTAGTGGAAGCGGTAGTGCTATCGGGAGTGGCAGCGGGAGCGGGAGTGGCAGCGGGAGCGGTAGTGATGGGAAGTCGAATAGCGACATTAAGAGGGCGTCCGTCGCAAAGAATGACGACACGATGCAAGAAATCGAGGCTCTCTCGGAGCAGGTGGGGGCGCTCGTGGACGCCAAGACGGCCGCGGAAAAGACGGCCGCCACGAAATCAGTGACCAATGGTGGAAAGAAGGATAAAACTGATAAGCAGCAGGCCTCTGCTCCCGGTACTGGATCTGCTGAGCAGAAGAAGGGTGCTAAGAGCGCTGATATGACCATGCGCATGAAATCGCAGAGCGATGATAACGACGATGAAGACGAGGAGGACGAGGAAGAGGAGAGTCCGAATAACGGGAAGAATGCTGCGCAGACGAGCCAAGTGACGAAACAACCGGGAGCAACTTTTCCAGCAAAGGATGCCACATCTGCCAGCGCCATCGGGTCGAAGGCAGGGGCGCCGAGTTCCATCATGAGCAACGCGCAACTGGGTGGTCCCTCCTCCTCCCCCTCCAAAAGAGGATCTGCAGATAGCGCACCAGCACCCCCATCGTCGGGCAGTGCAAGCTCTTCTCAAGTCTCTATCATCTCACGCGCACACGATCTAGTGAAGGATGTGCGAGACGAGGTAGCGCGCGCCTCCGAAAAGGCCAAGGCGGGGGCGGAACTAGCAGTGGCGGAAGCGCGAGAGCGGGCCCAGCAGCACATGCAGCAGACGGTCGAGGAGGTTAAGGCCGAGTTCGAAAGGCAGATGACCGTTGAGAAGGAGAAGGTTTCGATGTTTTTCTTTAGGTAGTGTTTGATTTGTTCACACTGCAGTGCATGAGAAGTCCAGAACTATAAGAAAATGTAGCAAGTGGGTAGTACGCATCGAGAATAAATGGGGACCCCAAACATTAGGCCAACGCGGAGATCGAGCGGGCCAAAACGGTGTTAAGGGATGCCCAGGAGGAAGCACGGGCTATGGAGACGAAGACGCAGCAGGAGGTGACTGAGGAGGGCCGCAAGATCAAGGAACAGATCCAGCAAGCGTCGCAGGCAGCGCTGGAGAAGGCCCGTTCTCAGGTATTCGATTTTCATTGGACGTACGCAGAAGTTCGGAGAACTGAAGTTCTTTCTTCTACATGATGGGCACTAAACACATATAATAGAGACCTCAAGTTTATAATAATCAACTTCTCTTCAGGTCGAGAAGGCCCGCACGCAAGCGCAAAGGGCGGAGCAGGAGGCCACGAAAAAGAAGCAAGAAGCCAAAAAGCGCGCCGACGACATCCGCGCCCGATTGGCCGCAGAAACTGACAGAGTGCGGCAGGAAGAGACGTTGAGGGTACAGAACGAGCTTGCCGCGAAGAAGAAATCGCTGCAGGACACCCTCTCGAAAGCGTCCGCTGCGTGGGACGAGGCTCACAAGGTTTACTATGTTGAAGTTTTTTTGTATGCAATGTATGCAGGGATTGAGTACACATGCAGGGGATGACTGAGTAGGAACTTACTACGACAGACAGTGTCATTTTTCCAGGTCAAATAAGCAATTCTCAAATATGATTCGATCAGGCTGAGCAGGACATTAATGACGCCAAGAACGACCTCGAAAGCGCTAAGGAGAAGGCCGCGCAGCAGGTCGAAGTGGCCGCGCAAAAAGCCCGCGCCGAGGTTACCCAGTTACGCTCGAAGGCGGACGCCGCCCTGCGGGAGGCCGACTCGAAGCGAGAGCAAATCCGGAGGCGCCGCGATTCGGAATTGTCCTCCATCAGCAAAGCGCGATCGGAGATGGAGCGCACCATGGCGAAGGCCAAGGCTAAGGCCGCTTCGGAGGTAAACTACGAGGAGGAGTTGGCGAAGGCGCGCGCGTTGCAGCTCCAGAAAGAGGTCGAGTTCGAGAAGGCTGCGGCGGCGCAGAGTGTCGCCGAGGCGAAGGCGGCGCGGGAACAGGCGGAAGCAAACGCGAAGGCCGAATTGCAGAAGGCCAACCAGTTGAAAGCGGAGGCCATCAAGAGATCGCAGGACACCGTGAAGAACGCCGAAGCCCAAGCCGCCAAGGCCATGTTGAGCTTGAAAAAGGCACAGCAAATGGCTGGTTCGACTGCAAATCCCGAGGACAACAATGTAGGAAATAACAACGCGCAATCGCCTTCGGTAACGAAGGGACAGGAAAGTGAGCCCGAATCGCAGATGTCTGTGACCAAGCTGAATCCTCCCAAGGAAGGGCCTCAGCTTAATCCTCCTAAGGAGGGACCTGGTAGTTCTCCCAATAACAACAGACCTGGTAGTTCTCCCAATAACAACAGCAACGCTGCGGGAGCGGCTAGTACCGAGAACGACCTGGACGCGGAGGTTCCTATGAGCCTGGACTTGCGGGCGTACTTGAGTAGTTTGGTTCCTGGCAGCAGCGTCCCCGCTCGGCAGGAGAGTGCCGAAATCTCGGGAGAGGCCGCGCAGAAACTGCAGACCGCGCTCTGCGCTGGCTACGTGCAGTCGCTCGGCGCCGCGAGCGGTGTCCAGTGCAGCGCCACGATCAGTACTGGGAATACTTCTGCGGCAGACGAGAAGGGAAACGAACAAGCGCTTATTGTCGAGAAGAGGGACACGCCGAAAAGAAGCAGGAAGGAGCGAAGAAAAAAGGGCAAGAAAAACCCTACGAGCCGCATCCACATCCGGAAGAGCATTAGTTTCCTAGAGTCTTCTTCTCCTAGCACTAGCTCAAGCATGAAGGCAGCGCAGCAGGCCGCGGGTGAGCTCGGCGACGTGAAGGACATCGTGATCAACGTGAACGGTGCCGATTCGAAAAAATTCGGAAGTAGCGACCAGACCAGCACGTGCGGGCCGGGCCAGGCAACCCGCGTGGTGGCACAGTTCCGCTTGCGGAATTTGTCCCCCGAGGCGGCCGCGCAGGTCACGGCGCGCTCGGACGAGCACCGGGCGGCGCTGGAGAACGCCGAGAAGACCGCGCTTTCACCGCTGAAAGCCACCGTTTGTTCTGTTGAAAAAGCCGAGCGCGTGGCCCGGCCGGTAAACGCGACCAGCACAACGCCTCTTCCAGTAACTGCGAGCAGTGCAGCAGCTCCTTCGGTAAGTGCGACCAGTACAACGCCGCTTCCAGTAACTGCGACCAGCACAACGCCTCTTCCAGTAACTGCGAGCAGTGCAGCAGCTGCGCCGGTAAGCGTCACCAGTGCAGCAGCTCCGCTCGTAGGCGCAGCTCCTGAAGGCGGAGCGGAGAACGCGCGAGATGCCACAGGAAAGGCAACTAAGATGCGTGGGTACGGCGCCGACGGCACCATTAAGGAGGTGGACCTCTCTGCTGAGGGGCAGAATTTCGGCCTCAATGCGGGGAAAGTAAGCGCGCACAAAGAGGCGCCGAAGAAGGACGACGCGGCGAAGAAGGACGACGCGGCGAAGAAGGACGACGCGGCGAAGAAAGAGCTGGAGAATCTAGACTTTGCGGCGGGCCACAAGAAGGGCCTGGAAGATGCGTTGGAAGCCGATTTGAAGAAACAGCTCAAACAGGAGGGGCAAAGGGCCAAGAGGAAGCAGAAAGTGGATATAGTTGGCGACCTGGCGAAGGACGCGGAGGACCTGATTGGGGAGTTGGTCAAGAAAGAAGAAGCCAAGGACACGGGTGCACAAAAAGAGCAGATGAAAAAACGGCCGAGCATGGCGAAGAAGACTGGAGCAGAGAAGACTGGGGCAGAGAAGACTGGAGCAGAGAAGACTGGAGCAGAGAAGACTGGAGCAGAGAAGACTGGAGCAGAGAAGACTGGAGCAGAGAAGACTGGAGCAGAGAAGAGTGGAGCAGAGAAAGACGGTGAGGAGGACGAGGACGACGAGGAAGACTCCAAAAAGGAAAACACAGGCTCCTCCAAAAAGCCTGCACCGAAAAAAGAAGCCCCCAAGAAGCAAGATTCGGCAAAGAAGGACGACTACTCCAATAGTAGTTCCGCCGCGAAGAAGGACGACCCGGATGCCAGCTCCGGAGAGAGTAATAAGGGGCCCACCGAAGCCTGCGATCCCAAAAGCCCCGCCGCCAAGCAGAAGGCTGCGGAGATGATCAAGACGGCCGCCGACAAGCGTGCCGCCGAACAGAAGGCCCCTTTTACGGGGACGGCCACGCCACCCGCGACTCCCAAACAGCCGTCTGCGCAACAGTCCCCGGTACCTACCCCAACAACTCCTTCCGGTAAGAAGTACTCAGTAGACCATGCGCCCGGCTGCTGCCAGGGCACGTTGATCAACCCCAGCCCGATGAAGGGCTTCACGGACTTGGCCAGCTGCGAAATGATGTGCGACGGCATGGCCGAGTGCGTCGCCTACAGCTACGACGGCAAGAACACGTGCAGCACCTTCACGTCGTGCCCGAACACCGCGTTAACCAACTGCGGTTCGAACTCCAAAAACTGGGTCACGTTGCGCAAGAATGCCGACGCACCGGGTGGTGGTGGTAGCGGTGCTGCTGCAAAGAAGACCCCCTCCTCAGAGGCTGCGAGTAGTGCCTCAGAGGACAGTGCCTGCGGCACGGGCCGCCCGAAGCCACCGCCGCCCGCGCCGAAGGGGGAGAAATCGGCAGGAGCAGGCGGCGACAAATCGGAAGCGGCGGAGCAGGCGGCCGCGGAAAGTGCCGCAGGCGCGCAGACAACTCCCGCCGAGAGTGCAAAGACGAAAAAAAACGGCGAAGATATCAACGGGGCGGCGAAGAAGGATGACGCTAACGCAGCGACTAACAAAAAAGAAGGAACATCATCTTCAAGCTCCTCCGAAAAGAAACCCGCCGACGCAACGCCAAGTGGTTCCAGTAAGGAGAATGGCGACAAGACGGACAGCGACAAAAGCGCGTCCTCTTCTTCGACGAAAGCGTCCAAAAACGGCAAGGGGGACAGTGCCAGAACAACCGCTGCCAAGGAGGACCGACCGCCCACTGTGGGCTTGCCGCAGCAAAATAATCAATCCTTCCGGGCGCGTCTAGATGCGCTGGAGAGCCACATCTTCAGCCAGGCGACGCAGGAAGAAAAGGATAAGCCTGAAGAAAAGGAGAATGCGAAGGATGCGTCCGCGGAGAAGAAGGACACCAAAGATGACGGTAACGCAGTGCCCATCACTGTGGAGGAAGACGAAATTGTCGAGGTGGTTTAAGTGCGCACAGATTACCAAGTTTTTCTTCGTTTAGCACGTTAGCCCTATGCAATAGTATTGCATAACATATAAAGTAAAAAATGATTCGTTTCACACGCTCATAATATGACGCCACCAAAATATGTTTAAACCCTTGATTGAAAGTTTCCCACAAGATTCTCTTCTCGCACATATCATAAGGTTTTGTTGTTCAGCAATCTTCGATGTATACACATAATTCATTGCTGGGCAGTTGCCCTGCGATACCTTAGTCTTAGAAATGAAAAGATCTGTATTATGTCTTGCTTTCGCCGTCGATATTCGTCTGTACAGTTAAGGTCGGCAAAGCAAGCACTATTGAATGGATTTGAATTGACAGCTATATTGGTTCCCAAAAATATATTACACGAATAAGCAGCTCTACGCGTATTACAGGCTCGTGATATTGATTATTATCGAAGTTCAAAGACATACGTTACATTGTTATTGATAAAAAGATGTACAGCTTGGCACTAACACATAGCTTTGATTTTATTCTTATAAACATTCAGACGTTGCTTACAGTTGTACGTCCTATTCAGTATTAGCATTTGATAATCTGATCAGATGTAGATCTGATCACAAAGACCTTGAAATGGTATTTTCCAAGCATTGTTTTGTAGAAAAAGTTTTGTATAATAGACGGTGACGGGCAAAATAGGTCATTAACCTGTTTTCTGGGGATTTTCGCAAACAATTTTGCAAAGGGTTGAACACATTGCAAGAGCTAGTCAGTGTTCGGTGCGTGGATATGTATCGAGGGTCTTGTACGTGAGTAGAAGAGATAAATTCGTGAAATGAGTTATGCTGCGTGCGATCATGCCAGGAACAACATACTTGCATAGGAAGGAAGTCTTTTTGCAGGTACATCACCAGTCGCAGGAACCCGCCCGCCAGGCCTACGCGCATATGTTGCCTTCTACCGTAAATATTGCGTATTGATGTGAGATAGGATCTAATTGAAGATTGACGTATTTGCGGTAAATCAAATTAGAAGAGACCTAGGAAGTGATAGACTCCAGAAAATGCTAACCGGAAAAATATCAAAAGGTGTGATGCTCGGAAATGTGCGTGCGCAAAATGCGTAAGGGTCACAAAGCTGTGCGCAGGCGAAATGCGCGCCGCCGGGCGCGAGGCGGTGACTCGCGTTCCGACGTTCGAGTGCTCGACGAAAGAAGCGGCGCCCTGTTCTAAACAAGGGGGCCATTGCATTCAGCCATAAATCAAAATATTTTTTTAATATAACTGCCCGAAAGTCACTTTTCGCGCGCCATGCGCTTTTGAAAGCGGAGCGGCTGCGAGCCTTTGTAGCACCGCAATGCCCCGGCGCGCCCGGGCGTGGCGGCGGCAGGGCGGGCGTTGCGCGCCGGCGGGCGCGCGTCGGCTCCGCACGCCCCGAGCACGCCCGACGCAGAGCATAAGTGAGCGCATCCACGGGCAACACCACCGCAACACGACTCGGGTGACAATGGTCCCGGCCATCGGCGTTCCTCGACTGCGAGCACGCGCAGCAGCAGGAGCGACGCTTCACGCAAGACCCGGCGGAACGCCCGGCGCGGAAGATCCCGCGCCGCAAGGCGCGCGTTGGCGCCGGCGGGGCCCGAAGCAAGGAGACAAGCGCGTTAAAAAAGCCTTCAAAGGAAGAGGTGGGAGAAGCGCCTGCGAAGAATACTTTGGAGCGTACTCCTTCAGAGGAAGAGGTGGAACAAGCGCCTGCGGACGTCAGTCCATTTAGGAAAGACACCTTCGGTGGAAGACTTCCGGCGCACTGCGGAACAAAAACGAGGGGATGCTCGAAAAAAAAAAAGGCAGGAGCAGGAAAGGACGAGTGTTTCCGGCGGCGCCCTTTCGGCCTTGGACGTCTGCGTACAAAACTGCGTTGGGAAGGGCCACCGGGCTGCAGCTGAGCTGCCCGGAGGCGCACCGGGAAGCACATACCATGAAGATACGCGAGCGCAAAGGTGTCTTTCTTATTTCTTCTGGTCCGTCGCGCCCTTGCCTGTTGGCAGGGCGGGTCGGCGGCGATGTTTGGCGGGCGGGGTGGCGGCGTGACAACACCGGCTCGGCCATTGGTGGGTATTGAAAATTCAGGAGGACTCCTCCTGAATTTTCAATCTGAATTTCGGGCCAGGGGTTTCGCTCCGCACTGCAGTCCACATAAGATTACCACAAGGTAGGTTGCTAGCAATCGGCTTCGAATCCCTGCATTCGGAGGAGAGCAATTCTGATATGCCTGTTTGGCTATTTGGAGAAATTTTCTCGTCTTGAATGCCACGTAAGGTCTGACATGGGCAATCGGCAAGTGCGCGTTTTGACCGATGCGCTGCGGAACCGGCGCGCAGCTGGGGTTGTAGAACCGGAGAGAAATGAGCGTCCGGAAATCCCAGAAACTCAAACAGTCAGCGCAGCGGAGGTCTCAGTGGAGGAGGCGGAGGTCGTGCCCGCGCACAGCTCGAGACAGCTTTCTTCCTCTTCCGAAACGAACGGCGAAGCTCTAGAAAAGAGACAGTCCTCTTCGGCGGAGGGAAATGAGCACAACCGGGAGGCGCAGCAGTTTTCGGAGAGCGCACAGAAACGACAGTCTTCTACGGAAAGCGAACCAAAGCGACAGTCTTCTACGGAGAGCGATCAAATACGACAGTCCACCCGTAAGGAAAGCGAGCAAAGCCCCGGCCTGTGCCAGCAACTTCTTGCAGAGCATCTCGGCACGTTCGTGCTCACGTTCACGCTACTCAGCTTGATGGTGGCCCATCAAGGTCCCGCTCATTTGAGGAGAACCGAATCCGCGAGGGAGGCACCAACGGAAAAACCTTGGGGATGTTTCATCATGGGCCTCTGTTTTATGGTGCTCGCGTATATGTGCGGCAATCTCGGCAAAACGCATTTCAATCCGGCGGTAACGGTTTCGGTCTTCGCCACGGAAGCATTGTCGCAGCAGGACGGAGGCCAAACCTTCTGGGAGCAAATGAAAGATGCTCCTGTGATGGAAGTGGGTCTATGCGTTCTCGTGCAGCTCCTGGGAGCCAACTTCGCCGGCTGCCTCGCGTTCTATCTGTTTTGGTCGGTCAATCCTCGGACGAGGTTTTCTGGTGAACACATCGAGTACCTGGGTCACCCGCCCCAGTCAGAATTTCGCGACGACGTCTCGTTTTGGCGCGTAGCCTTCAGGGAGTTTTTGGGCGTCTTTTTCTTCGTCTATGTGTTTCTGCACGTTTCAATTGTTGCCTCCGGAATTAGCAGATCTTCCAGTAGCTCTTCCGATTGGCGCGCTGCCCAGCTCCTGGCCGTAGGTTTCCAGTTTTTTGCGTTATTGTATCTCTGTGTTTCCGCGAGTTCTCGTGCATTCCTGAATCCGGCGTTGGTGTCGGGCACGCATATGTTCGAGAGCAATCACGCACAGGTCGATGCAGGTTTGTTGGCATTGTTGCCGGTCCAAATTTTCGCCGGAATTTTAGCGGCGGCTTTTTGTGCAGGCGGGCTGATGGGGCCCAGTTTATTCACGGTTTGGAAGGAGGGGATTCATCCGGAAAGGAATGACGTTCTGGACGGAGGAGATGGCTCATCAGCTGGGCAAAGAATTGATGATTTTTCGTCCTCGTCGGATATGTCCAGGCGGCGTTCTTCGCGTAATATTGAAGTAATTCCGTTGCGCGTTCAATTTTCGCGGATTGTCGTTAGGTGTGAATTGCCGCGCTACCTCGCGGAGTTCATGGGCACGCTGAACGTTTGTTTGATCGCGTGTGCCACTCCGCCAGGAGCAGGCCGCGCGTGTGCTGTGGCGGCCACCGGCGTGGCTCATTTCTATGCGACGGGGCGGCTCTCCGGAGGACATTTCAACCCGGCGCTTACGTTGGCCGCCGTGGTGCGCGGCGGAAATGAAAATAAAGTGGATTTCCTCTATTACAGTGCGGTGCAGCTTGTCGGCGGGCTCTGGGGAGCGTCATTTGGGGTGATGTTGGGAGGAGGAGCGGACGAAAGCGTGTCTCAGAGGAGCGTCGGGAAAGATCATAGTGTATTCGAGGAAGAGATGCAGCTTCATTGGGTCGTGATACTCGGCACCGAGTTTTTCTTCACCTTCCTCTTGTGTACGGTCTTCGTGTTTGCGACCACGGTTTCCTGGCGCGGGAACACAGCGGGGCCCACCGGGCGGGTGTTGGCAGGGCTGAGCATCGGCGCGTGCGTGTTGGTCGGCGCCTTCGCCGCCGGGCCTTTCTCCGGCGCACCGCTGAACCCGGCGGTCGTAGCGGCGGTGTATTTCCGGGACGTTATGGGACCGGCCGAGTGGCGGTTGGAGTACGTCTTTGCCTACTGGGCGGCGGAGCTGGCGGCTGGCGTGTTGGCGGGGTTGGTACCGCGGGCGTTGGGTCTCCCGGCAGCTAGCATGGATTCGCTAAGTGGTGCCGATGTGGCGCATGACAGCGCGCTCGAGTCGGACGCATCCGCTACGGAAATGGAGGAGGATTCGGAATTCGAATGGGCGCGGGGAGACACCGTGATGGGCCGGAGACGGGGAAGGCCGCATCCTGAAGGAGGAACGAAGCAAGCTCTTCAGACGCGAAGTGAAAGGAACAGTAAAGAAGATGCGGGCGTCGGGGAGGTGGCGGGAAGCCGCGGCGTGGGAGCCACACGGCGCACGGACGAGGCCACCGGAGGAACCGGCTCCGGTGGGACAGGTTCACCTGGCACGACGGCGGTTTTGGGTGCTGCGGCGCGACCGAGTAGGGACGGCGGCCGGAAATCAGACGAGGACTTGAATTTGCTCGACGACGCATCAGCGGATGCTGATGATTTCGTGCGCGGTGGACAGCGCCGTCCGCAGGGACGAAGTAATTCCATTCTGCCACCTGAGATTGACATTGAGAGCCGGAGCTCAGATATTGAAATCGATACCGCAGATTTTGTCGCAGCGCACGTAGCTCGTAGTGTAACAAAAGGAATTGAAAAGTGTGACTGAAAAGTGTAATACCGGTCGCGTGAGGAGCATGTTTTGTCAAGTAGCAGTACGTCTATGGGATGTGTTCTTGCCAGGGGATTCTTCCAGATATGGACATAGTGCTGTGCATCAGAGCACTCACTATGCATTATTCTCGTAAAGTGAAGAATGCAGCAGTATTGTGCAGCAGATAGATTAGACGTTCGAAAGAAATAGACACAGCGTGCTCGCGCGTTCTAAAAAGATAGCAACAGCGTGTGCATCAGCGTTCTGGCTCGTCATGCCTTACACTGACAATTTTAAATTTTGAGCAGCAACCAAAATAGCAAGCAAATATAATTGTGGATATTACCATACTCAAGTTACTCTGACGGCAGTTCCGCTATCAATATTGCTAAGGACGAGTTTTACAAGATCCGCAGTCCATGTTTATAACATTTATAGCCACGTCGAGAATATTCCATAACAACGGCACATTCAATTAGTTGGCCCGCGAACACTGAGCTGGGTGGTCGCGGAGTCCCTAGTGAACAGTGAAGTTCCAGCATCAAGCAGAATCCCCGCTAAGCAGTCAAGAAGCCCCGCACATTACTAGTTCCGAAGTCCCCAGCTCTCCTCCGCCATGGCCGGCCGTGACGCGCTACTCCTGGCCGCCTGGAATGGCGCGGCGAATGACGTCGTGAACTTGATCCGCAGCGGCGAAAATGTGAACCAGGTTGCTGACGGTGGTGCGTTCGAGGGTCGTTTTCCGTTGCTCGTGGCCGTCCGCGAAGGCCACACAGAATGCGCCCGCTTGTTGCTGGAAAGCGGCGCCAACGTGGATCAGGTTTCCCCCGCGGGGCCGGGCGCAGGTCTCTTCCCGTTGCTCGCGGCCGTCTATGCAGATCGAACACAATGCGTTCGGTTGTTGTTGAAAAGCGGCGCCAGCGTGGACCAGTATGCAACTGAAGGGGCGCACAGAGGCATTTTCCCGTTGCTGAGGGCCGCCAACAAAGGCTACGAAGAATGCGTTCGTCTTTTGCTGAAGGGCGGCGCCACTGTGGACCAGGTGTGTACCGTGGGGCCGGGCGCAGGCACTTTTCCGCTGATCCTGGCCGCCCACAAAGGCCACGAGGAATGCGTTCGTCTGTTGCTGGAGGGCGGCGCCACTGTGGACCAGGTGTGCATCGTGGGGCCGGGCACAGGCAATTTTCCGCTGATCCTGGCCGCCAATGCAGGTCACACAAAATGCGCCCGCTTGTTGCTGGAGAGCGGCGCAAAAGTGAACCAGGCGGTCCGCGCGGGGTCGGGCGAAGGCAGCTTCCCGTTACTCGCGGCCGTCGCCACCGGTCGAGCAGAATGCGCCCAGTTGTTGCTGGAAAGCGGCGCCAACGTGGATCAGGTGTCCCCCGCGGGGCCGTGGTCAGGTTACTTCCCGTTGCTCGCGGCCCTCTATGCAGATCGAACACAATGCGTTTGGTTGTTGTTGAAGAGCGGCGCCAGCGTGGACCAGTATGCCATTGGAGGGGCGCACCGAGGCATTTTCCCGTTGCTGAGGGCCGCCAACAAAGGCCATGAAGAATGCGTTCGCCTGTTGTTGGAGAGCGGCGCCAGCGTGGGCCAGTATGCCACTGAAGGGGCGCACAGAGGCATTTTCCCGTTGCTGAGGGCCGCCAACAAAGGCCATGAAGAATGCGTTCGTCTGTTGCTGAAGAGCGGCGCCAAAGTGGACCAGGTGTCCACCGTGGGGCCGGGCGCAGGCGATTTTCCGCTGCTCCTGGCCGTCGACGCAGGCCACACAGAATGCGCCCGGTTGTTGCTGGAGAGCGGCGCCAAAGTGGACCAGGTGTCCACCGTGGGGCCGAACGCAGGCAACTTCCCGCTGCTCGCGGCCGTCGTCGCCGGTCGAACAGAATGCGCCCGATTGTTGCTGGGGAGCGGCGCCAAAGCAGGCCAGTTGGGCTCCGCGGGTCCGGGCGAAGGCAGCTTCCCGCTGCTCGCGGCCGCCCATTTTGGCCAAACGGAATGCGTCAAATTGCTGCTCGCGGGCGGAGCCGAAAAGGACCAGGTCGCTTGTGCAGGTCCGGGCGAAGGCAGCTTCCCGCTGTTCGCGGCCGCCCGTGCGGGCCAAACGGAATGCGTCAGATTGCTGCTCGCGGGCGGAGCCGAAGTGGACCAGGTTGCTTGTGCAGGTTCGCACGAAGGTGCTTTCCCGCTGCTCGCGGCCGCCCGTGCGGGCCAAACGGAATGCGTCAGATCGCTGCTCGCGGGCGGAGCCGAAGTGGACCAGGTTGCTTGTGCAGGTGCGCCCGAAGGCAGCTTCCCGCTGCTCGCGGCCGCCCAAACCGGCCAAACGGGATGCGTCAGATTGCTGCTTGCGGGCGGAGCCGCAGTGGACCAGGTTGCTTGTGCAGGTGCGCCCGAAGGCAGCTTCCCGCTGCTCGCAGCCGCCCAAACCGGCCAAACGGGATGCGTCAGATTGCTGCTTGCGGGCGGAGCCGCAGTGGACCAGGTTGCTTGTGCAGGTGCGTCCAAAAGTCAGTTCCCTCTGTTTGCTGCTCTCATGTGGGGCCACACGGAGTGCGTTCGGTTGTTGCTGCGCGGAGGCGCCGGGGTGAACAAGATCAGTCAGGTTGGTGCTGCGCTGTGCGACGGTGTCTTCCCGTTGTGGTTGGCCGCGTTTCGTGGCCACGCGGACTGCATCAGATGTTTGATAGAGGGCGGAGCTGCGGTGAACCAGTTCGGCCCGAAGATGAGCGACTTCCCGTTGTGGCATGCAGCACAGAAGGGCCACGCACGCTGTGTGGAGGAATTACTCGTTGGGGGCGCTGACGCGTCGGTCGTCACCCGTCATCGCTCGAAGCCGTTGTTGACGGTTGGTCAAGAGAGGCGCATTGCTGCAGGGGAGAATATCCACACATCGACTGCCGAGGCGCCCGAAAGAATCGCGCTGGTTGATGCGCAGCTGACGAGCTTGATTGGGGCCAAGGTGGTGTTGCAGGTCATATTGCCGAGCCCTCCTCCCATCCCGGTCGATGCCGATGTAGACTCTGCGTGCTCGTCATCTGAAGCGCTTCTGCAGTTGCTCAACATTCGAGGCGACCCAGTTTTAGAACGCATGGTGTGTTTCAATGTGCCCAGCGAAGAAAAAGACGGCGTGGAGGTGCTGAAGGTTGAGAAGGAGGACAACGCCGATTGGGTGTACTCCTCTTGGACAACATCTGCGTCCAGGCCCACCACAACTTCCGCTTCTTCAGCTGCGCCAAAATTCTTGACCTGGTGGCAGTGTCTGCAGGCCGTCGACGTGCACGCAATTTTTCAAAACTCGCCGGAAACTGCAAAAATGCACGCTAACACTTTGCGCACGCGCATTGTTTTAGTTTTCAACGACGGCCGCGCTCTCGGGTGGGGCGATGAGGAGCTCGAGGAGAGTTGTGGTTTTCGCTGGGCAGAGGACGCGGAGCGAAACCGGCAGGAGGAAGTCGACGGTAGTCGGAGTGCGTAGCGGTGTATATAATGCGCAACCAGAAGTTGCAAACAAAATTGCCGAGAATTGAGGATTCTCAGTCCTTGACTCTGGAACATTCAATAGTTTGTAGATTACGAAAAGCGAATTTATTACATGTGCGAAAGAAAAACAAAATAGCTAGATGATTGTTACACGAAGATGCTGTACATAGTTTTGTCTGACATCAGAGCTTTGATTTCTCAGTACATATGTCGATTCCATCCTCGAGAGCGTGTTGTTGTAACATTCGGCCGCACGTTTGTGGTGTCCGAGTCATGTCGTATCAAAAATATGTTCGACCACACGCAAATTTCAAGTTCAAAATTCCTTTTCTCTCCACGTGCTCTAAAATCCGTCTCACCGACAACTTGAGTTTGTTGATTTTCTTGTAAGGTAACCCTATAGGTTGGTGTCGATTGTTTTCCTTGCAGTTTCCTCTTCCTCATGCATTGGGGCTGTTTCCGCTCTCATTTTATGTTGATGTAATGGTATGATAATATGAGTCTTCATTTCAGTCACATCTGACATCGGTTATCACATCAATCCAATCTTCTCTGACTCTCGTGTCTGTTCATATCTTGTATTGTATGCTATAGTGATATTTTTGAGACACATCGCGCATTTTTTTCCAACAACACAGCACGGGCAGGATTCGGCACACGTATATTCAATCCCACGTTCTTGCGGCGTGTTGTTGCAGCATTTTCTAATAGACAGCAATCATCGTCCAAGTTGTATTTCTTTTCTGCACAGGCAGCAATTGTTAACGTGACCGTGGCATTGTCGTCTTGTTCTCACCCCTGGTATTATCTCTCATCTATCAAACATGGCAACAAACCTGTCAGCTGTGTCGACAAATCTTGGTCCCCGTTTCACGGTGTCTGAAGCGCGGGGGCGGCCGATGGAGTCCGGCGCAGGCCGTGTAAGAGGAGGCCGGAGAACAAGGTTCAAGTTAAGTTGGCTGCGGTCAGGACTCGGTGCCCTGGGCGCAATCACCACTCCCACGTGCATTCGCGGTCTGGAAGCGTCCCCTTCCGCTCCCACCGGAACACCCCACAGAGTCTGGTGGTCTGAGCAGGAGGAAGGCGCCCCGGATTGGGCCACGCAAAAGACAACGAGACCGACCTTTGTCGCTGGGAATCCCCCAGCACGGTCTTCCTACGACGACGTCATACGATCCGTATCCGCGATTCCTCCTCCTTGGCAGAAGAAGAACCTCCTACCGGAAATTGAAACATCTCAGGACGGCTCTACCGAGAATGATCCCGACGAGGAGCCTATGGCTGAGCAGCCTATGTCCCCACCCTTTCAGCAGACCGATAAAAGTTCCAAGAAAAGAGGAGGAAGCAGTAGAATTCGCGGCACGTCGCTGCCGCACGGGCGACTAAGCGACATCATGGGCTCGCACACCCCGAAATCCCCGAAAGAATGGCTGGCGCTGCTGCAAGACCCGGAGAGGCTACAGAGCTGGAAGAAAAATTTCTATTCCAATCTGGAAAGAGGCGGAGAAGAAGCTCGCCAGTTAGCGGACTCGGAAGATATGGAGAGTTCGGATGAAGAGGAGATGACCCAGAACCCCCTCGTTTCACACAACAGCAACTTTCAAGCCGGTCCGCAGACCCCGGACGATAGTTGGGGCGCCTCTCCGTACGAACTTACCGAAGGGGCCCCTCACTCGGGCTCCGCGGGACACACTACGTATCATTGGCGAGACGGGGTCCCTGTATCGAACCAGTACAACTATTCGAGTTCAGGCGAGCAGGTTTTTCAAGAACCGTATTCTGAGAACCAATTAGGTTCCTATCCAGTGCCTCCCGGTGTAGGTGCTGCTTCCCCCATCGGCATGCTACCGACAAATCACGGGCCCCACCCACAGCATTATTTGGGGTTTGCGCCCGCCAGCCACGGCTACGGCGCCGTTGTGATGAACTACGGGCAGCCGTTTCCCAACGGTTTGTCTGCGACAGGGATGGAGCAGCGAGCTGCAGCACAGTGGGCCACAGCCATGGAGCTGGAACAACGAGCCGCGGCCCTGCGGCAGCACGCGGCCCAGGCAGTTTCCCTGGCTGCGCAGTATTCTCCATCGCACAGTACTAGTGGGCCGTATTATTCATCTGCTCACGGCGACACAACCCGAGCAACTTTGCCTGGAATGTTCGATAATGATGCGGCTCTTGCCGAAGATTCGGAGGCACAAGTTGGAACGACGCAGCGCGAGTTGGCAGAACGAGAGCTAAAAGCGTCGCTGGGGGTTGAAGGCACAGACACTTCACAGGATACTGACGCACAAAGCTACACAGGAGAAAGCTATAATACAGCGGAAGTGCCAGAAGAGCGCGCGAACCTCGACAAGTCTTCGGAAAAGACTTTTTTGCGGACCGAGGCTGACCAAGGCAGGCTGACGGAAGCTGCTGCTGCTGCTGAGATGAGACCACTGCTGACGACAGCTCTGGCGAAGCCTGTAGTTTCCGAGCTGTCGCATCTTCCAAATGGAATTGGAAGCCTCGTGAAGAGTGCGGTTGGTGGCGGACCTGCGGTTGCGGCCTTTGGAGGACCGGAGGAGTCCACGCGCGGCTCCCCCTCGGCATCCGATCCCGGGTCTTCCCGGGGCGAATCCTCGGAGGCGGCGCATTCGTCCTCCCTGGGCCCTCCTCCAGAGCTTGAAATGAGTACTGGGGCCCCTCCTAAATATTCGGAGGAGGAGAAAGCTGCTCGTAGGGAGGCCAAGAAGGAGCGAAAGCTCGCAAGGCGAGCAGATGCAGAAGCAGCGCAACATCAGCCCCTCGCCAATCAATTACCGGCAGGGGTTGCTGCTGCCGCCGAGGGGGAGGAGGCGCAACGAGAGGAGCCGGCGGCTCCTGAGCAGCTGAAAACCAAAACGCCTCCTCCAACGGTGGAGCACGAGGCTCCGGAGAATGGGCAACAGCAGACTGAAGAGGGCGACAATACTGCTCAAAGTGCACCTCTACAAGAGAATTCTCGCCACAGTTATTCTGGAGAGGAAGTACAAGTTGAAACTTTAGCCGAGCAGATATTGCTCGAGCAGCTGGTGGGGAAGGTCGTCGCGAACGGCCTTATTATGGAAGAGGAGGCCGGCACCGTGGAGGTCCAAGACGAGGACGAGGCCGCGACGGCCGCCCTAAAGGCCACGCAGGCGGCGGAGGAAGAAAATCAAAAAGATGCAGAGGCTGCTGCGGAAAAGAAGAACGAAAAAAATCGCAGGAAAAAGGAGAAGAAGAAAGTGAGAAATAGTGAGAAGAGCGCAATCCTAGCTAATGAGGAAAAGCAACCGGACGAAGCCGAAAATTCGGCTATTACAGATTTATCAGAGGCCATGCAGGGACTGCACGTCAGCGCAAAAAAAGAAGGTGGAGCCCCATCACTTGGGGGGAAAGTTCATAGTCAAAAAAACAAAGAAATGCAAGAAATATCCGAGGAGCTACCATTGGCCACCAGTGAGCAGCCAGGAGCCGCTAAAGAGGACGGGCAGGACGCAGACATGATTCCCCCGACGCAAACCACTGATCTCGCAGCAGCAGAAGCAGGCGACAAGAGCAAGCCCGAAGACGAAGGAGAAGCGTTAGCGACAACCTTAATTGACGAAGAAACAGTCAGAAAGGACGGGCGATTCGCGGACGCGGAAGAGGCGGCCCGCTTCGGCGCGCAAAAAATCTTCGAGAGTGCGAGATTCCAGAAACTGAGCGTCCCGCAGCAGTTCCTCGAGGTAGGGTTCGATCCGGACTCCCTCAACCCGTTACTCCCACTAATCCAGATGATCGTCAGCTTACAGACGAAAGCTACAGCAAGTTCTCCGAAAAAAGCAGCTTCTGAAACGTTGATTGGACACTACATCAAGTTGCTCGTGCGGGGCATGCGCGAATTCCTCTTGGCCAAGTTCTCGCTCAACGAGGGCGCGAAGCTGACGGAGACGTGTTTCGGCGGCTCCGATGGTTATCCGGAGGAGGACAGCAACGAAGAAAATCAGATGTGCCCGAACGCAGAATTTTTCCAGGCGCTCAGCGATGATCCGAGTTGGGAGGGTTTGGTCATCGACGGAAACTACCACCCGCGCCGCGGCAGCGTGATTGACGTGGACAACTCTTTCGGCGTCCTGCTCGAGGAGAGCTTGAATTTGGAGGAGGGTTTTCTTCCTTTACGTGATCAATCTTTAGCTTCTTCCGGCACCAAGAATATGAGGTCGTGGAGCACCGACGATTTTTTTGACAGACTGTTGGCCGAACGAAAGTTGGCCGCGTCTCCCCGGAAGCAGTGGACCCCCGTTTTGTTCGCGAGCGCTTTTTCCGAAACGAATTTCTTTCCCGTGTGGGACGATTTGCTCAAAGATGAGTTGCTCGACAAGGACCATTTGGACCAGGAACTGACGCAGCACGAGGAAGAATCCAAAATGATGACGAACATGCTGTTCAACGCGGAGCAGGAAGCTGCCAGAGCTTGGAAAGCGGGGAAGAAGAAGGGTTTGAAAGAGGAGGAGTTGAAAAAAAATCCGGCACAAGTTTTTTACGAAGAGCTGAAAGTGGGTGCAGGTAATTTAGACGCGCGGTTGAAAAGCTTGAAAGCTCGCATCCACGCGGAGAGCTCGGAGCGCATGAACACGAAATATTTCAAAACGTGCTTCGCGGCCTTCGAAATGGTTAGTCATTTTTCGTGGTTTGTACGCAACGATGGGTATATAGTATATACTATATGTACTCTCTAGTAGGAGGGATCAGAAGGGTTAGGGGAGAATTGTGGTATTAGTGAGCTTTTTGAATATGAAAAAAAATAATCTATATAGACGGACCCGTCCATGACGCGCGCCGGCTCCGAGATCTGTCGCAAGGCCTGTGTGGACGTCGCCGAGAAGCACGATTTCTCGGATTTATTGGCTGGCGCCATCTATGACACCAGGTGTTTTTTCAGCTAACATTTTCATTTACAGTATTTCGTATGTGCAGTGAGTGTGTGAGTAGTATTGAATAAAATAGGCTTAGCACTCAGAGAATATAACATAATGATGCTGTGGGATGCTTGTAGCTAGGAGCAGTGATTCAGAATTGTTATTGAGCGAAATCTTTAGTAATCCGTGGTATTCTGACATTTTTTCTACTATAATATGAAAACAGGGGCATGACCATGAACACTGCGCAGAGGAGGACCAACATCGGGGTCTGCTACTGCACTGGTTATGAGCCCAGTAGCACAAAGGTTCCTTATGAGGAAAAGGGAGCAGACGGAGAAGTGCGGAGAGGAATGCCCCTGGCGCAGTTTTTGCAGGACTTTCAGGTGACGTCTCGGTGGAACTTAGGCACGAAAGAGTTCGAGCCGATCCTCGCTGCTGCTGCAGAGAGAACCAAAAAAGAAGAACCCGAACATTTGGAGTTTTTTCCCATGAAAAAAGCGCAAGAAAAACCAGAAACCGAGAAGGTTGAAAAATCATCTGCTCAACCTGAAAAAAACACGGATTCTTTCAATAATCTCGCCGAAAATCAAGGCGGTGGTATCATTTTAACGGGATCCGAGCCATTAACGGAAATTGAGGCGCAATTTTTGCCAAATAAAGGAAGCTCGGAGGAGGAGGATCCGGAGGACCCTGAGGAAAAAGAAATTTCTGAAAATGACGACGTGAGCATTCTGTTCCTGCCGGCGTACACGACCGCGCCCTACGAAATCGCGTTTCCCGGCCAGTGGAGCGCCCAGCAGAAGGATCGGGAAACGAACCACGACATTGTCAGATACCCGGCCGCGCGCAACCAGTCTCCGCGAGCAGGCAAGATGACAAAAATTCGCGTAAATTTGAAGGGGTACGAGGCCTGGCTGAGCGAGATCGAAAACGGCCATTTCGAACAACACGAAAAACTCAGAAAAAGCTTTGACCTTGACCAGTACGCTTTTGATTACGATAATTTTCCGATCGATGAACTGGAAAATGAAACCTCAATTTTGAGAAGAGTGGAGAAGGAACGCGAGGCACTCGATATGCTCCGAATCAATATGCTGAGAATTGGCAAGTCGTTGGCCGCGTTGATGGCACATTTGGTCAAGGAGTTCAACGGATTCCAGCGTCTGTCCAGACTTGAAGAGCTGCATTCATTGTTACTGCGATTCTTGCGGGACGTGGACGAAAAAGCTGTCCCTGACGAAGACGTCTTGGTACTTAAGGAGCTGCGCAAATTCAGGAAGCTCGAGCTCTCCCAATTTTTTTCTTCTGATCCCGAAAGTTCTGCCACAGACATGGAAAAACAACAAGTTGAAGAGCGAAAAACCGACGATTCGCAACAAGGTTGTGTTTCCTTCGCGGAACAAACTCCTGTAACAACGAGTGTTAACCCCGAATATCGAAGTGATGATGACAACACTGAGAAGCAGCTGCTAAAGATCGATCTTGATGAGAAGCGAAAAGACATTGAGCGGCAGTTACAATCAATTGCGCTCAGTGCGGCTGTTAAGAATATTTACGACAAGTACAGCGTGACGCACCTGGCGAAATTCATCGGCTACGTACGGCAGTTTCTGGAAAATTTGCTCGAGACCGCGGCAAAAGTTCTCGATGAAGATTGGGTGGAGCTGGACGTGTCCCGGGAACCCTTTGTGAAAGGCTCAATCACCTGCTTCAAGTACGAAGAAAGTGCCAGGGGCCCGCACTGGGGAGGGTTCTTTGGATTTTTATTATGTCTTTTTCATATTTGCATGAACAAAGGTTCACGGTTGGTGTGTGTAGATCTTTACGATCCTTTCACTAGACTAAGACTAGAGGGTAGCAGAGAGATGCAACAACTCTATTTCGGACTTCTTATTAAACATACAGCAATTGTAAATCTGAAACAAAGGGACCACGACACGTATGAGCATGCTCCGTTTTACGACGGCGGGCCAGAGGTGCGGAATTCGCGAAGCATAAACGCCTTCGGCCGAGTGGTCACGGCCGGCCATTGTCATGAGCTGTGCGCGGTTTGGGAATATCATCTATTTTGTTTTCATAACAGAGTATTACACCATGATGCTGCATGTTTTATACCACTCTAGATATTAGCAGTCGAGGTTGCGACTAGTAGAAAAACTGACTCACCAGGCTAACCCAGAATGCAAGGGCTAAAAAAACAGGCTAATCCAGAATGCAAAGGCTGGGTCTGGTCGGACGAACTGGAGTACAAAGAGCCCGAAAAGCTCGGATTGAAAGCGCATCCGAAGACACGGGTTTTGTTTTTACTTTTTAGTATTATTTCCTTGAGAAACAAACACCGAATATAATTCAATTGTAATTTCAGAAGACCTATATGATAAAAGAAAAGGTCCCCACGCAGTACGAGTTGAAAAAAAAAGGGTTAGGTACCTTACCATTACGGGACCGTCCTTACCATTACGGGACCGATTACGGGACCAACATTGGTTGAGACCTTTTTAGCCACCAATCATTATTTATGGAATCTCTCACGAAGCCCTGTTGGTCAATGAACACGGGGCTCCGGCGTCCCGCTTTCCCACTTTCCAAAACCTAACTTTGGAAAATGACCCTGAGGCTGCGGATAAAGATTGGGAGGCCCCTAAGGCCCACCCTGAGGGCCCCCCTTGGGGTTGGCCTAGGGTCTGCCTTGGGGTTGCTCTCAGGTTAGTCACCCTGGAGATTGGCTCAGGGTCTACTGAAGGGTTGTCCTCAGGGTCACCCCTAGGGCCACCCTTGGAGTTGACCCAGGGTCTGCCTCGGGTTTGCCCTCAGGGCCACCTTCGGGATTGGCCCAGTCTATACCTAGGCCCATCCTCAGGGCCACACTTGGGGTCAACCTTGGGTGCCCCCAGGGTCGCCTTTAGGGTCACCCTTAGGATCACCCTTAGGATCACCCGTGGCGTTGATCCACGGTCTAAATCAATGTTCCACGGTCGAAAAATTCCATAAAAAATGATTGATGACTAATATGGTCTCAATCAATGTTGGTCCCGGAATCGGTCCCGTAATCGGTCCCGTAATGGTAAGGACAGTCCCGTAATGGTAAGGTACCTAACCCAAAAAAAAAAGGTCCCCATGCAGTGCGAGCTGAAGGCGTACGCGCCTGCGGTTCCCCCTGACGACGAAAACCGACCCCGGATCGCCGGTCTGCACTACGGAGTTAGGCAGCCCCGACCTCAAGCGCGGGAATTCGCGGCGTTCTTCAAGACGCGTGGTTTGCATTCGTTATATTGTAAAAATCCGACGACTTATTAGGTATTAACAGTACGTCATGAGGTAAGGACCCGACCGTATTGAAGGTAAACACCGACGTCTTAAGCTACTAGTGGTCTATAGTCCGACCAAATTCTCAGGTTGGACCCGGCACCAGTGCAGCCGCTTGTGTCGCGCGAAAAACATCGAGCCGGTTTACTCGAACTTAGAAATGCGGCAGGCGAGTTTGCAAAAGCTCAGAAAAGTTTACAAAAACCTGAACAATTTCCACCCAGATTTGGCAGTTGGAAATACAGATTGGGATTCACGATCCAAAGCCCTGACCAAACTTCTCAGTGCCGCGTTCTCGAAGGTGGATGGCTTGGTGGCGGAGGCGAACCTTCTCCACAACGCGCTGCCGGGGCCTCTGAAGGTGGAAACTGAAAATGTTGGGGATGTTGCTGCTGCTGCTGCAGGTAATGATAACGGTTTGGCGTCTGCATCATCTTCAGGTACTCAGGATGTTGTTCCTCCGGGAGGAGCGGAAGCAGCTTGTTCTCAACCTCTAGGCACACCTGAGAAGCTCATGGGCCGTCTAGATTCATGCGGGAGTGACGCGGAGTTCAAAAAAATCATCGACTCCGTGGTGGTCGCAGGAGTCTCGAAGGAGGAGATGGCGAAAAAGAGGGCGGACGTCTTGGATCTCATTGATCTCTTTCAAGGGACCCCCCGCCAGGATGATGACGCAGAAGAAGGGGAGCCTGCCCCTAATGGGGGGGAGGAAACCGCATTGCTCCACGGAGTGAAGGTGTTAGTACAAAATATGACGGATAAAGAGCTATTGCAGTTTGTGGAGGACTCCGTGCGGGGCCATTTCTTCGTAAATATGAAGGGAGAGGAATGTAGTGCAAAAACCGGGGAGGAATGGGCTACGGTGTTTACGAAGCTCGGGTTCGGCGAGCGAGCCTGGCAATATGTGGACCACGCGTTGAACATCCAAACGGAGCTACAGCGCGAGCAGCAGGACCAGCAAATGAAAGACCTGCAAACATTTCAAGGATATCTTCCGACCAGCGGCGGGTTCTTCCCCCTGTTCAATGAATTAGAGGAGAAGGACGATTCATCTTTCTCGAAGATGTTTGCTGGCGACTCTGATGAAACAGCGCTGTCATATTCGACAGAGGAGGATGCGCTCATGAATAGTCGAGGCAATGAGCCATCTCCTTCTTCTGAACAGAAACAACCCATCATCATGAATCGTGATGACATTGCAGCGATTCAATTTGATATCAACGAACAAGTACACTCTGAGCGTTCTTCTAGAGGAGGAGGAGGATTAGCAGTATGCCTCACTGAGTCGGAGGTTGCATTGGCGCGCCTCACCGAGCAGCAGGCGGAGTCAATAGAGGACGCGCAATACGTCACGCGCGCGTACCAGACGTATTTGAAAGCGCGCGCGGCCACCGACCGAAGGGCGCAACGGCAGGAACTGGCCATCCGCTGCAGGGTGCAGCAGCAGGAGCAGCGGGACAAGCTCATTGCCATTTCAAAAGCGAAATTCGAAGAAAATTCAAATTGCGAAAATTCGCAGGGAATGCTGGACAAAATGGACATCATTGGAAATCTTGGTGAGAGTACAATGCCTGATGAGGAGCCTGCGGCGAACGATTTAAACGATGGAGATATGGAGATGGAAGACCAGAAAAAGTCGCTCAGCGACGCGAATGAGTTTACGGGTGTCAACATGCTGGGCGCGCTAGCGACGGCCGCCAAAATCGTCGCGCCCAAAAAGGATTCCCCAAAGGATTCGCTCTCTCAGCAGCTGCAGGCGGCGGACGCGTTTTATCGAGAAGAGCCCGGTGGTGCTGCTAAGGAAAATCGTCTTGACGCTTCTAAGGATGATCCTACGCCGGCTTCTGTTGTTGTTGCAGACGAAGAAACAAAGCCTACTACAGTGCCGCAGGCTGGCCAATTTCGTAATGTGCACGCTTACAGCCAGCCTGCGGAGGTCCAAAAGCTGGGCCAGCTGTTTCGTGTTTTCGGTTGGTTGGATTTTTACGCAACCGTCGCGCATTTTCTCGATGACAACTTGCGTTTGATCACGATGAAAGAGCGTCTGAGCACGAAGTTCACCCGCTTGCAAGTCCATATGACCGAATCCGCGAAAGAAATTTCCTCGTCCTCCGCGGGGGGAGGAGGACCGACCAATCTTCTGAGCTCGCACAATGCTAAAGCACTCACAACAAGTAAAACGTATCTTCCAACGAAAATGCAGATCTACAATCAGGAGCTGGAGGCCATCTACCACGCCATAATGGACGACGCCAACCAATTACATTTATTCGGTCTCAGAGGGCAGCTAGAGGGCATTCGCGTCAGCGGTCCAACTGCGAGTGAGCTCTTCAAGTTGCCACCGGAAAGTCAGGTCCACAGTACATTTCTAGATTAATTTTTTGTCAACATTGTCATTGTGGTATTACACACTTAGCATAGTAGCGTGCGAGGCAGACATACGCGTACATGTCGTGGGTGTATTAACATTCAGTATTTCTATTGATTCGGGATATTGATATTCAAAAACTCAGGTTCAGTGGCGCATCCAAGCCATTCGTCAGTCCCCGGCGGGCCGCATCCGGGCGCAATTCGAGCCGGACCCGCGTATGGGGCCGCAAAACTTGGGATGGGGTCTGGCGGAAGAAAATAGGTATTAAGGGCTTTTTTTTTCGTGGTATGTACGCAAAGTAAACCGCATAGAGAGGTTCACAGGGTAGGCGTCGTTTTACGAAAATATTGTGGCATTATCACGGATAAGAAGACACATGCCAGCTCTAAAAAAAGTAAAAAACACTAAAGGATCACGGCCGAGGCGCGCGCTGTGTCTCTACAAAGAGTCGTTCCGAACTTTCAATTTTCGCAGTTTGCGGTGCGAGGCTTTTTGCCGTACGGTTCGATGAAGCTGTCGCGTTTCTTCGAGGAACGCATTCTCGCGCAGGAAATCAAGAAGATCACGCACGATACGGTGGTGCCCTGTTACAGCGATGAGAAAACCGGCAAACCGGTGCCTTTCGAAGAAATATCGAAGTGGCACGCTTTGATCTACACGTGGCGCGTGTACGTGGGCGGTTTGTTGTGGCCGACCGACGCGTTGCAGGAAAACATGCAAAAGGAATTGATGAAGCAATTTGAAAATATCGGGAGCGGCAGAGGGGGCCGGGGAAACGCAGGGGGGAATTCGCAAAAAAACAATTTCCCTGCCAAGCAGCGCGTTTTTTTCAATAAGATCAAATTAGCGTATAACGAATTCCTACAGAAGCCGCTCGAGGCCTTTTCAGGTAACTCCGCGAGTAGTGTTATTTCAGCTGGAGAGCCTGTTGACAAAAAAAGCCCTTCTTTGTCAAATGCTGACAAGAAAACGCCTATTACTATGGCTAACGATGATACTATCTTTCAACAAGGCCTGGCGGGCGATACGTACGCGTTGTTGACCTTCGTGCGCGCTTTACTACAAAACGATAGCCTGCTGCGCGAGAACTTGCAAAACGAAATTTCCCAGGAGCTCCTAAAATCGTCAGGCAGTGCAACGTCGTCGAAGAAGAAGAAAAAGAAGAAGGCCTCTCAGACATCTGTAGTAGTAAAAGATGTTACGCAAACATGTGATGGGGGACCTGTCACTCCGGAAACAAAAAACCTGCTGCTGGACAAAACCATAGACGAACTTGAAGCGATGACTCCCTCCACGGCAGTGGGTGGCCCATCCGAATGCAGCCCCAACGGCTTCTCCGAATGCAGCCTAAGCAGCCCCCTGAGTGAGCCCCCTGCTAGTTCTCCCAGCAAGAAAGACGCAGCCGCAGCTCCTGGTTTCGACATTCCCAATTCCGCAGTGCTCAATGAGTGGAACGCTGCGGTGCACGGAAGTGCTGGAAGCAGGGAGCCCACGGAGGATAAAACCCGTGGCAGCTCAGTAGGACCCGATGGAAAAGCCAAAACCGAAGTTCTGTGGGGTATCGAGACCTTCGACCCCACTGCCGACAGCGCCTACTTGATGGATCTCCAATTAGCGAACAACGCGGTTGTACATTACGATTTTGTCAGCCTGCAGCCGGGCCCTCTGCCCACTCTCATTGCCGAGAACAACTCGAAGAGGACATTAACGGCCGACGACGAGATGACGAAAGAAGAAACTGGGGAAGGGCCTGATGTGGACATGACTGCAGCCGAAGGTAGCGCTAGCCCAACAAACACAGGCGGTCTGACTGTGAGTACTACTACTAACAAATGTCCGGCGGGTTTCTCGTTCATCAAAACGGAAAAGGACTGCATGGACGCGGTCAACGCGCTCAACGACAGCCACGTGGTTTGGGCGCACGATCGCAGCATGGTTTTTGTATTTTTTCGTGCTAAGTAAACATATATTGTAGTGCTAAGTTTATGCATGGTACAGTACGTCAATTTTTCGCAGCTGGCATGATACAGTACATCTATCTATTTTCATATACAATGCAGACTACACAGCATGCGTACCTAACATTAAAAACGAAAAAGGTGAAAATCGCCGTGCCGCGTGTTTATCGGGGTATGGTTAAAGACGAAAACTACCCAGAAGGATGTTTCTGGATCACGCCGTGGGCCCGGGACTTTGCCCCAAAAGACGCCGGCGTCATGTTTAACGCCTTCGATTTCGCTTCTTCTCCTCGACGAGAACGAGAACGGGGCGATGCTTCTAATTCTCAGCAAAAGGGCGAGAAATTGAAGGCCCCTAGGGATGTTTCTTATTCTTTCGAGCGCAACGAAATGAAGGCCCCTAGGGGGGTCCTTGATATTTCGTTCGAGCGCAACGACGAATTCGACATTTCGAAAACTTCGAACAAAAGAAAAGAAGAGTCTGAAAAAACGGCCCTGTGCAAGCGAGACGTTTCCAATCCCGAGCATTTGATATTCACAAATCCTCCAAATTCATCTTCAGAAGAAGGGTTATTATCCGTCGTCGACCAGAAATCTTATTATTTTCTGCCTATGACGGGTTTGCAGGCGCATGTGGAGAATGGTGAAAAGGAAGCGATGACGGCTGCGAAGGTTGGGATAAACAATTTGTCCAGAGCACTATTTTCAGTGGAGGAGAAAAAAAACAGCAACGAAAAAAAGCTCGGCGCGAAAGAACTGGGGATTTTCGCCGGGGCTTTGAAACACAAGCTGCAGCAGGTTATGACAGCGCCATATAAAGAGATGCGGCGCGTGCGCGGGTTTAATGCGGCAATTAGTAGCGGTGGCGTTTAGTTGGCGTCTCCTGCTTGTGCAGAAAATATCACAATTTGTATTTATATCTTCACAATATTAATAATTCACGATCAACAGTTCATATTTACGGACTATCAGTAGGGGACGATGTACAATTACAAACAAGAAGCGCTATTCTATTTACAGGCAACAGTAGAGCACTCTTTATTTACGCTTACATTATACGCTTGTATTTAGTTGTAATTTTATTTCATAGAAAGAAAAGTTGTTGAAAAGATACAGTGCCATTGCATTAATTTATTCCATTCGGCATTCCTCCCGCATGTACGAATCGACGTCAATTCGGATTTTATCAAAAAGAAATAGCAGCATATGATTAATAGTAGTGCAGCATCATTTCCCTATTGTGCATTCAGCCCGGCTGACCACCGGACCTGGCTTTCCCAGCCAGGTTGCCACTCCGCTGGCATAGAAATTCGGAAGATGGTCAATGATTCGGCGCCCGACGCCCGTACGTCCCGGCTCACAGCCCGGACGTCGGCCGTCGACCGCCACTCGCCTCACGGTGGTCTGCCTATGGTGCGACCCGGCAGGCATGCCGTTCCCTCTTGCGGGACCGGTTACACGACAGCTCCTATATCACAGGGAGGGTGTTCGTGAAGGAGCATCCCATTCGGGGATTCATCTCCACGTGCAGTGTGGCTTCGTCTGGAGAAGCGCCACCGCGTCCGTCGATGACCTTCGGCCGGCTCCAGCCCGCCTATCCGGTCTGTCGTACGCGTTGGGTCCTGCCCTCTGGCGACGTCACATCTACACGCTGTCGGGCATCTGTCCGCCGCACCTGGTGCGCCGGTATGGCTCGACATATCTGCTACGCGACACTTTCGCCGTCGCTGGGATGCCTGGAGGTCCCTCCGATTCTTCGGAGTGGACGTCTTGCCACCCAACCTCGGACAGCTTCCACACTGTCTTGTCCCCTGGGCCCCTCGGGGTGGCTTTTCACAGCACCAGGGACCTGAATGTTGCGCTTTTGCATGCTCTTCATTCATGATGATCACGTTGTGTGCGACCACAACTGGACCGCCCGGCATATGTTCGCGCGGTCCACGGGCGGACTTCATTGACCCCAAGTCATGTACAGCGTGTTCTCTCATGACGTCACCCGTCGGCCTTGCCACGGTCCGGCTTCGGAGTCGTCTTTGAGCGCGTGTGGGTTAGTCCTTGTCGCTTTTTCTGCTACTCTTTCGGCGGGGGCTCTCTTTTCCCTCGCCCTCGAAGTGGGCGTTGTCGTCATTGGGGTATGTCCGTTCAGCTGGGTCATGGCCACGCGTATTTCCGTGTGGATCGTGCTTCTCCCCGGCTTGTGCGGCAGGCCCGTTCGGGCACTGCCTTTTGTTCCGGCATGGGATCCATTGGTCTCTCTACAATGCCTGCACTGGATATTCTCTCCCTGGTGCCGCGCCCTATACTTCATGCCAGTCACCTTAACGTGTGCTGTCGCCTTCTCTAACTGGGATGACGTGCTCGCCTCTCCCGTCCGGCCCTGGCGGTGATGCCAGTCCCAATGCCTTCGGTGATATCTGTACGGTGACGCCATGTACTCTCTGGCTTCGGTGATATCGAATACCGTCCGCATACAGTGTCGGTCTGCGTTGACGTCCTCGCTTTCTAGCGGGTTAGGGTCTTCTAGGCGATGATTTTAGTCAAAAAAAAAAAAAATATTGTGCATTCAGCGTGGAAATTTTGAAGAGTTCTCAGAAAGAAGTCGCATAAATGGGTTTTCAAATACGGTATATCTATAGAAGAAATAATATGAAAAAAAGAAGAACGGTTTTTGCAGAATGATAGAAACACGTCGTGTACATATTGTAGATTCAAACGGCAGATTGGTTGCGTCGTCGGCATATGTATGGTAGAGTGCACTTTATGGTTGGTATTGTGACTAGTAATACAGGCGGAAACCATATAAGTTCACGTAAGCCCTCCTACGCACTTGCTGTTGTTGTACAAAAAGTAGGAAATTTTATAGGCTCTGATTTTTGGAAAATACTATCTAGTCTTTCCTAGATTATATCATCTACGAAGGAATTTTCGTATGAATTCGTATATTGTTCATCTTCGTGGCACTATATGAATAATAATACGCGTCGGAACGAAGTTTCACTGTATACTATAACAATGATATCTGCATATCCGTGTTCGTCTGGGGCTGCTCGCCCGTATAATGGGCGTGTGATAATGGCCACCCTCTTTGTTAGTTTTCATATGCACTGAGAAAGTTAGGAATCATTCGATTTAGTCTAACTTCATTGTGAACTTTTTTATGCATGTCTATTAGGTAAACCAAGGTGTATAGCAATTCGGCCTACCAGTGATGGCCGGCGTCGTGGGGGCCGGCATCGCGGGGTTCGAGGAGGCCATCGGACCTTCCTCGTGCGTCATGGGTCCCTTTTCCGTCGGAAAATACGACGCACAGCAGCTTGTTGCGTACCTGTTGAAGACAGCTTCTTCAAATGGAAAAGACTCCTCGAATAGTTCCGGTGCCGAAAAATTGGCTTCCAAATTTTCTACTCTCAAATCTGCCACCGTGTATTATCCTTACACGTCTTCTACCAACACGCCGGCCGCAGGACAACAACGAGTAGAAGTAGATCCTAAAGGAGTACTAGTTAACTCGAATCTGCCCTCGGTCACGCTCCTGGGCGGCTGGGGCTGCGGTGAGCACATGTTGGACGCGTGGGCTCCCTTCCTGGCCTCCCACGGCTTCGTCGTGCTCACGATCGGACTGAAGTACCCTTTTGCTGCCAACACAGAAGAGCGCGCCCGGGCGGCGCTGGCGGCGAGCAGGGCCCTCGTGGAGTTCTGTGATAAGAATGAGAATACGCCGCTGTGCGGCAAGTTAGATAAGAACAATCGGGCCTTAATCGGGTTCTCGATGGGCGGTGGCGGCGTGCAGACGGCGGCGAATTTCGAGGACAACGGCTTGAAGTGCGTGATTTCATTCTGCCCGGACCTGGTTTTGGAAAAGGGTTTTGCGTCACCGTGCCCACCGGAGCTGGGAATTCAAAAAGTGCCGGTTCTCACCATCTGCGGTTCGCACGACACGACGTCCCCCGCAAAGAAGCACGCCTGGGAGATGTATCGCCGGACGAAGGGGCCCCCCAAACTCATCTTCGAGGTCCGAGGCGGTGGTCACTACGTGGCCAACGGACCGGGCGGGGCCTGCATCGGGACGCAATCGGAGCCCGCGAACCCTCTGTATTTGTTCGGCTGGCTCTTAAACACGTTTTACGTCGGGTGCGCGGTGGGGTGTAAGGGGGACTGCGGTCTCTGGCCTCGCAAATATTGGTGCGAGTGTCCGTGCCCGGGAACTCTAAACGGCCCTAGCGGGTATGCGGCACCGCGGGGCAGTCCGTCTGCTCCGCCCCACGGCGCGGTCGGCGGCGTAGCTCTGGCGTGGCTGCAACTTTATTTATTCGGTGACGAAAGTGCGCGGGCGAAGCTGAGGAAGGCCCCTGCGATTGCGAGCAACTACGAGCATGAGGGCGTTTTGAATGTAACCAATAATATGACCGAGCCACCGACGATGGAGCACATGCGGGGCCAGATGTGAGTGACGGTACTAATATAGCAGCGGCGATCGTGGACTTGAACCTCTCGCTAATAGTAATATCTCTCTGGGTTTTTCAATTATACTATAGCAGCAGTACGGGAATTTCGCTGTAGGATTTACGGAGGCACTGGTTGTTATCTGACGTTTTCATCGGTCAACTTTCGTTCATGTGGATTTATCTGAACGCGTGCTCGGACGACGTCGGGAGTGTGCACGAACTGTGTGGCGGTTTCCCTGAAAAGCATTTTGTGTGACTGTCATTCTGTACGTCTTGTTGTTATTCTGTATTATTGAGATAATATCGAAAAAAGTTGCTTCGCCCACTTGAATTGAATTGAATTGAATAAATCTTATTCCCACGGAACGCTTGAAGTATTTTTTGATATTTGGAATAGAATGGCACCGACGATTCAGAAAATGCTGTACAGTAGAGGGAAGTATGAATTCATTTCATCGGTTTGATGCGGCAGTATTTCACGTTAAACCGCGGGCGGGCACGGTCAAAGAAGTCATTTGATTCTGACGGAAACGCACGACGTGCGGCAGATCTGAAGTTCGGTCTCCGACGTTCTCACCGTGTTAGCGCGGCGGAACATCCTTCGTCTCCAGTCAAGAGAGCCTCCGGCGTCATTGAGCATGTAGATTCTGTAGTGTGTACGACCAAGAAACGACAGTTTCGGTCAAAGAACAAGTTCAACATTGTCTCGCAGTTTCATAGCACGCGATAAATAGGCATGATCAGATGCGTAGTCACGGTAATATCATTTTGTCATGGGCGCGCGATAGATTTTTCATTGGCAAAAATTATAACACAGGGAGCTACATATTAGTTGAAGAAAATGGTACGCGTCGGTCAAAAAACCGGCGGTCTCGGGAAGAAATCAAGGGCGCAAGTTCGGCTCATCCTTCTTTCCTTCCTTCCTTCCTTCATTATATTGCCTCTCGTGGCTCGTTTTTCCGCTTTTGAAAACCCTAACGTCGCAGCTCTAAGCTTGGGCGTGAAGATCGGGGCAAATTTCAGGGAATCAACAAAGTCGCCTCCCCAGTCGTCTCCGCGCTCCCAACAAATTGAAATCGCCGGGAGATCCACTGTGGACGTTGCGCGGCTTACGAGTACTCGTAATAATGGGAGCTTTGGGGGCGAAACCGCGAGCACATTTTGTGGTGGTGTCGGCGAAAAAAACAGTCACGATGATGTTGATCTCGCGATCCTTACTGGTGCCTCCGAAAATCATTTCAAGGCGGTCTTGCGTTTTCTGGAAAACTGGAATTCTCTCTCGTTGAGGGATCTGGGCCTGCGCGTGAAGCTCTTCGTATCGGACTTGGGCTTGTCCCGGGCGAGCAAGACCGTGCTTTTGAAACAGCGTGGAGCCGAAAATAATGTGACCTTTTGTGCGTTTGATTTTTCCAGGTACCCAGCGTTCTTCCAGGCTGTTTCTAAGGATGGCAAGTTGGGAGAGTATGCGTGGAAGCCCGTCATCATTCGCAACGCTCTCGTCTCTTTGCGCACCTCCGTCCTTTGGGTCGATAGTGGCGCGAAAATTTCCCCGAAGACCCTGCGAAATGTGCATGCAAGACTCCGGCAGGCTTCCTTTTCAGGAATCGTCAGCGTCCAGGCGGTGGGTACGATGCAACGATGGGTGCATCCGGAAACGGTAGCGAGGCTCGCGAAGATGAAAGGAGTTCCCGCGAGCGAATGGTTGCAGCGGGCGCACAAACTGAATATGTGTGCCGCCGGATTCGTCGGCTTCAACGTGACTTCGCACACGGCGTCGTCCGTAGCAGAAGAGTGGTATGCGTGCGCGTTGCGGCAGGATTGTATCGCGCCCGTCGGCTCTTCTCGCGGAAATCATCGGCAGGATATGGCCGCACTCACGGTCCTGCTCCATTTCCATGGCGTCGCGAAGCAGTGCGGGCGCTTCGTCGATTTCTTCGAGGGAAAGGGAGCGGCCTATTGGGCAGCGGATATGCGTGCGTACGGGTGACGAACGTATCTTCAATTTTAGAGAAACGATGAGAAGCGCAGACCCGTCACTAATGATAGCTTGTTATAATGTATCGGCAGAAAATAATGTATCGCAATGAGATTCAGAAGAATGTGAGCTGTGCAATGCCTAAAGAAGCAGACGTGCACTATAGTATATGTCATATTTCTCGTGTCGGGCGTGCTACCCGAAAGTGAATGTATTGCAAGATTTGGGGTTTGATTGCGGTCCATACTATAGAGTGGTGAGTGCAGTATGATGTTGTTTTCTTGGCTTGCAGTTTGTTCCCAAGGTAGAAGGAGTGTTCGACTGAAAACAAAGATGCGAAGACTTACTTCGTGGCACTGACGCAATCACTTGTTCTTGCGATTGGGACGAGCAACGAGCTACTTTTTTCTTCCTGAAGCGAGCATTGACATTTTTCAAATTGGGTATCAGTATGGATTATTTGGCTGAAAATACTGGGTATTTGGCTGAAAATACTGACTATTTGGCTGACAAAAATACTGCCTCATTGGCTGAAAATACTGACTATTTGGCTGAAAATACTGGCTACTTGGCTGAAAATACTGACTACTTGGCTGAAAATACCTAATTTAATTAGCGGGAAGTACTTGTCTGAAAATACCTTCTGACTGTGATTGCACTAATAATTGTAAATGTGCCCCAGCAATTTGTTCTTCCAGTTTAACTCCAATAGTCATATTTTATTTGTACCGCTAAGCTGAGCTAGGAAGTCCGACACAGACAGAGCAGTGGCACGTCACGCGAAGCTGCAGTCTGCGATGCTATGCTATGTACGCGCGCCTGGAGGCTCCACTGTGCCATGCCCGGCCTCCGCGATCTTCTATAGCTTCCGCGATCTATTCTTCTAGCTGCCTATCACTTATCAGCATGCCTCAATCTATTGTCCAGTCGTCGAGCGTCAATACGTCTTTTGGTGTGCTAAATCGATCGTCTGTTCGTCTACACACGTCCCGCGTCGCAACTTTCGTGCTCAGCGCGGAAAAGCGGAATTCGGAAGCAGAACTTGAATCGGGAAAGCATACGCTACCAGCAGCAGTAATAGCAAACTTGAGTACGAAAGTGGAGCGCCACGTATAGCATCTAGGCGTAGCGTAGACTAGGTTAGGCTTCGTTTCACTTTCCAGAATCAAGCTTCTAACAATTATCATAGGCATGCTTGCTCTTCGAAAACTTTATGATTGCCGTGATTAAGATGCATTGACAGTGATTCACATCAGCTCGAGTGGATTAAAGCGACTCTTGGCCCAGAGCAAGCAACAAGTATTATCATTCGACGGCGACATACTCAGACTCAACAGAACAGTGGAGTACAATGAAACTAAGTAAAGGTCAGCATCATAAATTGATCAGTTTCTCGCTTAGTTAGTTCACATGATGAAAGCAAGGAGTGAGAAAGCAGATGCATTTCCATTACACAGTCCCCTCTACATACGTAAAAATTTGAAAATAATGCTGCGCGAAACGAAAAGTAAAGCCGTGTTACTCATAATCGGAAGGTCAAGTGATTGCTTCAGTGCTACAAACTACAAAGTATTCGCATTTTTTATTTTCAATCGAACACTCCTTCTTCAGAACAAACTGCAAGAGAAAACAACATCATAACGCAGGAGACGCGCCTTACACTTTCATGATAATTATCTCAGATTCGTACGCGACTAGCCATTCATCTGCACCATTATGTTCAGCAGAATAATCGCTTATATCAGAATCCGCTTGCTTCCCATGAAGAGAATGGCCCACTCACGCTATCGCTTCTCTCACCCTACTATTTGCTTCTGCAGCATTTTTAAACTCGGACTTGGCTTGACTGAGCGGCGGAATGTCCTTGTCATCGTGCCAGCTGAATTTCCGGCGGGCGAGACCGTTCATCAATACTTGCATCTCTCGCAGCATGTCCAGGTGTGCCGTGATCATCGCGTGCGGGTCTAGCTCAATCAAGGAGCTAACGCGGTTGTGGAACCGAAGGTAGTAGTTGATAACGTTGTTCTTCGCTCCAAACAATTCCGAATGCGCGCGATGCGCAAAGTTTTTCGTCCCAAACAATGCCGAATGCGCGCGATGCGCAATTTCCGTCAAAAATGCCGAATTCTCGCGAAGAACTTTGTTGTTGTTACCGATGTTGACATGCTCGGAGCTGCTATTTCTGGTCTTTTCCTCTATTCCTCCTGTAATGATTTTTCCAGTTTCTTCGCTATGCAAAGAAGAAGAGCCACTTGATGTTGTGAATGTGAATGTGCTGTTCAAAGAAATACCGAAGAATTCGAGTTGCTGAACTTTGCGTTGGACGATCTGCTGATGCCGGCGCAGAAACGAGGCTTTCCATTTCTCTAATACAAAACTATGTTTCTTGCCTTCCTCAGGAGACTTCTCGTTCGCGGCCGCGACGGCGCTCTGCATTCGATCAATTTTCTCGTGCAAAGTACGCTCGTGCAGGGCCAGCATCTTCCGCGGGCGGACGTAGTGCGACAACCACCAGTCCGTCTGGGAAGGCGCGGCCACCATCGGAGCGTCGACGGCGTACGCTTCCGACCGGGCAACCCACTCGGCCTTGATCGTGGTGATGTCAAAGCCCAATAAACTCAAAAACGCGCCCGTAGCTTTATCCGGACACAGAAGCGGGTTACCCGCGTCACAGAAGGTTTTCGAAAACGGCACGTACGCGTCGGCGATCGCCGCGAACGCCTTCACTACCTGTACAGCAACATGTAAATTTTTCAATGTTCTGGAAAAAAATTCGAATAGCAACAAGGTTTTTCACTTATATAGTTCCCATATAGTTTTCACTACACCTGCTGCTTTACCTACGACATAATTTCAATTTGCAACAATCATATCCGCATAAATTCTTCGTAAATTAATTTCACCGCATTGCTGAGAAACCAGCCGTAGGACCCTGAAGACCAGGTGAAGTCGCACTGCCCGGTGCTCTTATCCCGCAAACAAGTTTGTTCGAAGTTCTTCGAAACGTTTCCGGCTCTTTCTGGGATTGGCTTTCTGGGAAACACTTGTCGGGAGACCCACATGGGTTTTTCGGCATCATAAGATCCCAACAGCGACAGGGCGTGATCCACGTTTAAGTATAAATCACAACCGACGATGTAATACCACTTCTTGTCCGGGAATTTCTCGTACATATCCTTCAGCCCGTACAGCTGCACCCAATGAGCGACATTTGCGGAAGCTTCGAAATCAGCCGCGATTTTGAATGGATTAGGTGAAGTATACCGGTTCTCCGTTGAAATGGCAGGTGGACCCCCATTATTTGAAATTAATAATGATTTTTCGTATTTCTCACTTTGAAATTTCAGAAGTTCGCGTATTCCCACAGTGGGGATGTGTTTTTGCTCGGTCGCCGTGTACATTAGCACATTCGGCAAATCCGCAAGCCACGTATCTTGCATGGCCATGCCTCTTGAATGTACCACGCGCTCGCCCGTGTAGACGCCGATCACCAAGTCGGATTTTGTATATGGAAAAAATTTCTCATTCTCCTTCTGAAGTTCAGGAAAAATATGAGAAAACATGTAGGGCCACGGTCGCACGTCCTGCGGCAGCTTGTCGCAATAATAGCGGCGGTCGTCCGCTCTGGTGAGGGCATCCTCAACTTGATTTTCAAAGACCGCCTGCGACTCGAGTTGGGGAGCGTACTTGATCGTTGTACGCTTTTCGGTCCATTTCGCAGTTGAATACTGATTGCTGGGGCAAAACCAGGAATCGGTGGGCTTGACGATTAATTTTGTACTAGTTGAGGCAACAAGGTCTCGCGTCGTTGGAGTCAACAATGGGATATCCTTGCCATCGTGCCACCGCCACTTCTTCTTGGCAAGATCGTTCACGATCACTTGCATTTCCCGCAGCACATCCAAATGCGCTGTGATCATTGCGTGCGGCTCCAGCTCGTTTAATGATAAGATTTTTACATATGGTTCCTGCTCGTTTGATGGTAAGCTTTGGTCCAGCTCGCCCTTGTTGTGAAGGTAATTATTCAACACGTTGTTTTCCGTTCCAAAAAGGGCCTCGTGTGCGCGCTTCTGGACTTCCGTCGTCATCATATTCATCGCCATTGGCACGCTCACAGAAATATCAAAGAACGCGAGTTGCCGGATTTTTCTTTTTACTACTTTTTCATGGGTGCTCACAAACGAGCTCTTCCATTTCTCCAGCACTAATTCATTTTTCCTGCCTTCTTCCTCGGACGAGCTTTTCGCAGCGGCAATGGCGCTCTGTATGCGGTCCACCGTTTCGTGTAAGGTCCGTTCGTGCAAGGCCAACATCTTCCTTGGGCGGACGTAATGGGACAACCACCAGTCCTTTTGTGTCGGCGCGGGCACAAAGGATGTGTCCACGGCGTACGACTCCGACCGAAAGGACCACTCTGGCGTCGTGACGGTGAGGTCAAAGCCCAGCAAGCTCAGAAAAGCGCCGGTAGCCGTATCCGGGCAGGAGGTCGGAACGAGATGATTACAAAAAGCCTTTGAAAAGGGCACGTAGGCGTCGGCAACTTGCGCAAAGGCCCTCACCACCTTGATTAAGAAAAATATGCCTGCTTCACATAATATGAAGAATAAGACCCCCAATACTAACCGTTTCGCCTACTTCCATGTTGCCTGAGGTGCAACGTATAGAAAGCAATCCATTACAGTCTATGAAACACCCTAGCTGACTGACTGTGCATAATATAATTAATGCAGAAGTGGTACAACATCTTTAATTTTAATACAAATACTCGTAGCTTGTTAAGCGGCACCCGTAGACTGCCAACCACCGGCACCAATGACCTCCTTTATAAAAATACTGCTCCTCTAAATATGAAGAGACTACATCCAGTATCAAAGGAACCGCGTTGCTCAGGAACCAGCCGTACGAGCCTGAGGACCAGGTGAAGTCGCATTTTCCGGTTTTCTTGTCCCTCAAACAAGTTTTTTCGAAATGCTTCGCAATTCCGTCAAACGCCTTCTCTGGAAGGGGCATTCGTGGATAGACCTGGCGCGAAATCCACCACGGTTGCTCGGCGTCGTACTCTGATAGGACCCCGCCGAGGGCGTGGTCCACGTTTAGATACAAGTCGCAGCCCACAATGTAGTACCACTTCTTATCGGGGAATTTCTCGTACATATGCTTCAATCCGTAGAGTTGGATCCAATGAGTCACGTCCACGCCCCCCACGTAATCGGCTTCGAGGTTGAACGGGTTCGGTGAATTCCGTCCGGGGGGAGCGAATAATGCGTTTTTCTCAAAATTTGAATTTTGAGCTTTTTGCCACTCTTTTTGCAGCTCGCGGACGCCCGTCGTGGGAACGTGCGCTTGCTCGGTCGCCGTGTACAAAACAACATTCGGCAGATCCGCCAACCACGTATCCTGAACGGCCATCCCTCGTGAATGCGTGACGCTCTCCCCCGTGTAAATGCCGACCACCAGATCGGATTTCTTGTAATGGAAAAGACGCGGCTTCTCTTCTTTTTCAGAGGAAGAAGACGACGAAGAAGACCCCTTCTTCTGTTCAGAGGAGGAGGAACCATGAGGGAGCATGTAGGGCCAGGGTCGCACATCCTGCGGGAGTTTGTCGCAGTAATACCGGCGGTCATCCGCCTTCTTGATAGCTTCTTCAATTTCTGGTGCAAAGATGCCCTGCGAAGCCACCCCTCTGTCCCCGTACTTGATGCTTTTGCGCTTGACAAGCCATTCTGTGGTACTGTACATTGAACTGGGGCAGAACCAAGAATCGGAGGGCCCTCCTTGCCCCTTGTTTTTTTCCTCAACAACAACAAGCTCCGCTCTTGCACTGCTCTTAGAAATAATTCCCGTCCGCACTTCTTCTCCGGAATTTCTGCCAGAATTTTTTTGTTCCATCTTCTCCTTGTCGGAAAGCACCAACTTTCGTAAACGTTCATGCCTTCGCCGCCGATAATCTGCGTCTTGAAAATACACGGGCAGAAATGGCGGGTGCTTCTCAAAACCTCCGGGGAACCTCCGAAAGTCTTGCCGCTGCTTGGAATCGCCGGTGAGCTTATCATCTGGCGTGCCCCGGACGCAGTTCACCATCAAACGCAGGTCGGGATGGATCTCCTCCAATTTGTAGCCTTTTTTTATAATACAAAACCGATGAAATCTATAGCAAATCATGTTTCGATGCTCTCCAAACTCCTATGATGTATGCAGTGTGATTCTACGTTCCGAACGTGTCAGACCGTATTAGCACCAAATTATAGATATTGTCAAATGACAGAATGTATAATATGAAAATAGAGCATGTTGCTGGGGGGCCCCTTGAGGGGCCCCTATCTAACCACCCTATCGCCCACAATACCTCCACACTTCATAGTACAAAATCAGCCACCACGAATCACTACCCGATCAACGAATTAATATCAACAACCTATACACCTAACATTGCGTACATACCACGAACATGAAAAAAGATATAAGGCTATACAAACGATAAACGTATTCAATGTACAAAAGATATTAAGCCCTATAACAACATGAACTATAATAAAAAACCGCTCGAGTTTGGATCGGACTCGGAGTACGTGGAATACTTGTGACGCACGACACCGAACATGCTACTGAAAAAGTTGTGAAAATGGAAGCCCGTGTAGGGACTTAAGTTTGTGTAGGGGGACCCATTTGAGTTCCCAGAAGACGCACTGATCTTGGCTGCGAGCTGCGTGTTGAGAGACACCATCCTGCCACCACACAACATTCGGAAGTCACCTGGGCTCCACGCGGGAATCGCACTCACATTTTTCACAATCTCCTCCTCCGACAATTTGGAATAGTCGTAGCAGGGTTCGCCGTAGCCTGTAGCGCGGGTCCACGGCATCCTCGGATCGCGCGGCGCTTTTCTGTGATGGCCAATGCCCTCAATACAGTGGCCAATCAACATATCGGGGTGGTACCACCGACGCTCCTCCGTCACGCACTCCGGGGTGCCCTCGAACACCAGCGTGGTAGCGATGATCTTCACGTCTCTCCTCCAATTGTATTTACATGATTATAATATTACAACACAAAATCATTTCATATATGTTACCTTACCAAGCACTGCGATGCCGTTTCTAGGATTTGCTATATCATGAACGTACACAAGCATCACGCGAATTCATGAGAGGATATATTTAGACTTCATAAACAGGCACATATAATTTAATCTCTTCAGTTCTATATATAATTTTATTAATGAAATTGATGGAAAACCCTTTGCAATAGTGGTGCTCGTGGCGTAACTCTGGTAGGTCGCACGTCTGTGCCGCCAGAAGAAAATCGCGGGAAAAGGTCTCGTCGGCGTCCCCGATGATCCCGACGTCGTGCGCCTGCATTCCCAACGTTTGCCACCCTTTGATGATCTCCATTCTTTGCGAGTTCTCGCGCTCGAAATTTATGGTTCTCGCGTCTTCGTTCACGTACTCGCGCACCGTCACATTCGTGCCAAAGAGTTTTCCGAACACATTCGACGATTCCGAACCTGTTCTTTTGAACTTTCGCGGTGTAAAACTGTACGTGCGGTTCGCTTCGACGAAAACCACGCCCGCATAGATTTCGAAAACCTCCGCCGCCACGACTTCGAATAATTCCAGCGCCTCGTCGGCGATGTTCGAGCCGTAGAAGAGCCGCCGTTTCTGACTCCCCTTGGAGAGAAGAGGCGCGTCGTACCGTCGGCAACGTTCGGTTGCATCCATGTCGTCAATTTTCTTTCTTATTTCGCTGAAAAAACCGTGTTTTTTGGAAGTGAAAATGTCATTGTCAATTTTTTCCTCTTCAAAAAGAGCTTTTTTCGTGCCGGTGCCACCCGCTCTAATAGTTTCCTCATCATTCATTATTTGTGCATCATTCGTCGATTTCTTCATAGCTTTATTATAAAGCGGCGAACGACGCACCACATCATAAAAATCATCGCCGGGTCCCTTTTCTTCGGCATAAACCGTGGGGCTGTTCAAACCGGTCAAACCGGGCTGTCTCACCATCTCAGCTGAAAACCGTCCTTTCCCCATGCCGATGGAATCGGATGCACTGCGGCTGAGGATTTCCAATTTTTCTGCGTTCTGGTTCAGCCAGCGTTGGTAGGGCGGCCCGAGACGGTCGAATTGATGAATTACCGGAGAGACGGAGCCATCAAAATTGGTGAAGAGACCGTTTTTATTGATCAAAGAGACGCTGCTGCGAGCAGCCCCCCCAGAGTGAGAGTCTTCGACTTTTGCATTTTCCGGGGAAATCCACGTCCGGGGAAAATTCGCGCCCGCGTAATTGTGGTCATTCGCCCGGCCACCATCGTTTCCATAGGTTTTCACGTGCTTCCTGTAGATCACGTCACCCTCATAGCCCACCGTGTGCACGACGCCCGTCCGGTGCGGAACCGCTTTTGCGGGGAGTTCTTTCAGTTGTCCTGTGTAGTAGAGGTAGTCGTGCACGGCTTGGTCGTCGCCAATCGTACTGAAACGGCATTTTTTCTTTGAAGACCACGCCTCGAAGGTCTTCACCATTTTCTCCAAGTACTGGAGAACTAAATTTTTCGGTCCCAACGTCGTGCCGCTACACAACATGGGTTGGTCCCCCAGCTGCACAGTTTTTTTCCCAGTTTTTTCATCTGTATAACAAGCCTCCACCGGCCACGACACCAACCAATGCGTCGTCCGAACCCGCGGGGATTCCTCGAAGACCTGCAGAGCATTCTTCATATCTTCCGAAAAAGAACCGAAAGGATTCTTTTGGAAGATTACGTCTCGGAAATCGGTTAATAGAATTGGCCCGCGCCAACAAGTGGCACAATCTTTCCTCTTGAAATAGTCGCGGAACAATGCGTAGCGGCCCCAGGAAATCTTGAAATCCGGATACGGGGAAACGCAGGTTTGAATTTTATTGTAGTGCGCGTCGGTGTAGTTCCGGAACGTACATGGCGTGGGGTGAACGTCGAACGTAGTCACATTTTGCTCTTTTAGATAAGCCCGAATGGTAAGTGGCAACTCGGGGGCCACACCCAGTAAGATCCTCCCGCGATAACCGCTTCTGCGCAAAGTCCCCACGAACTGGCCGTACGGCATATTGTTGCCGGTCGCGAGAGCGGCCACTGTAGCGTCCTCATCAGCCGCTGCATTCGGATTCTCTCCTTCTTTAGCATTGCCTGGGGGCACCACCGCGGCAGCTGCTTGGCTCCGACCAATAGCGTTGCTACTACCAATAGCGCGGTTGTTCGTGTTGACATGATTCCTTCTGATGCGGCGAAGCGAAAGTTCAAATTCAAAATAAAGCCCCAGAGCGAAGAGGGCAACAAAACACGAGGGCTTACCGCTGCAAGTGCAGGGTCCCATGGTTTACTTTATACGCAAAAAAATACTGTTCAATGTTTTACTAGGTCTTACTATACTTACAACGTACGTAAATAAAAAATTTGAGAGCTGAGCGAAGCAAAAATCCTTGAGACCTTGTTACCCAGAGAAGAAAGGTCAAGTAATCGCTTCAGTGCTACAAAGCCCCCACATTTTTTGTTTTCAATCGAACACTCCCTCTTCAGAACAAATCAAACTTGCCTCGAAATGGTGAATACTGCAAGAAAACAAAATGAATTCTTGCCCTCTATCTAGGGCTGGGAAAACAACATGATATGGTTACTTTAGTGTTTTCGGTTCGACTGCCACAGGTTTCGGAGCACCTGTTGTTATTCCGAAATCGTGGTAACATTGCGTCGCGGTATACGGTTCCCATGGTCTTCCCGCTGCTCTACGTTTCGAGTGCGCTGTCAGATTGTAACCACGGTACGGCACGGGCGAGGCGCGAAACTTCGGCGCGGGGAGCTCGTGTCCGCGCACATACTGCCTTTTGGGGCTGTTCAGTATCACGTACATGTTTGGGCGCTCTCCGGCTGGGCTCTTTTTGTCGTCGTTCGGATAGATCCACCCCTGCTCCGCGAAAAGAAACTGGTCGGCACTCATCCACGCCAAGACCTGCAAAACCGCATCGCACTGGGAGTGAAAACCACCGAAGACCGCCGTGCGGTACGCTCCATCAGCTTCGGCGATCTCCCCGAGGGCCTCGACTGCGGGCCTGATTCATTTTTCTGAAACATTATGATACTGATGATGATGATTGTGCCGGATCAAGGGCACTCAAAGGGTTCAAAGGATTCAAAAATGCTCGTGCACGCTAATTCTCTGAGTAATATAAAAATTTCAAACCTCGAGAACAACGCGTGACTCAGGAGACCGTGAGATCGAATGTGCTGCACGCTCTTGCACTGAGAACCGTACCCCAATGTGTGGCTGCCCTGGCCGACGTCCGAGACCACGGTTTTTGCATTCTTCAAACGGGTATAGTCGGTACGCCGCGCCAGAGCCGCTAGCGCATGCGGGTTCGGAATAAAATCGTGGTCCCCGATCCACAACCAGTCTATGAGCCGCGCGGTTGCGCTGCGCAGGAACACCTGCAAACCTTTGTCCAGCTTACAATTAACGCCTAGAACGTAGCCGTCGTCACAGTGCACGGGCAACATTTTGAGTCGTCCTTGGTAGGCTGCGTCGTGCTGCGGATCCCCGCAACTCGGTGTTGTAGATTCACCGCGCGCCACCAGAGGCCTTTTTTCACTGGTAGTGGTGCCAACAGCATCGGGGTTTTGTGATGTGATGTGATCATGATGTGGCATGACGTTTACATTCAATTTAGTGAGCTCGCTTGCTTGAGCTTTAGACGAGTGCTCTTTTGGAAGAAATGAAGTTTGCGGCAATAAGGACGCCGTGGCGTTGCAAACGAAATCTTCGCGTAACAGGGTGTCCAGACAATGAGAAACCCCGACAGTGAAATACAGATGTTTTATCAAATGCGCCCACCGCGCCTGGATGACGCCCGCATACTTACCAAAATCGCTCCCGACCTGCCAGTATAGCGAGCTTGAAATTGGAGGGCAGCTGAGATGCGAAAACACCAAGATGGCCACACGTGGAATGCTGCCTTGGACAAGACCCGGAGGGGCATTACCCCGGATGCGCAACAAGACCCCGCCGCTACGAGCACTTCCCACCACTAGCGCTTGATTCTGAAGGCCGGCCGCATGACGAGACGACAGTACGGAGAGAAACACCAAGACCGCGGCGAAGCCGTCGACAATACGGAAAGAAAAAGACAACATCGGTCACTCCGATTTCATTTTTCACGTGTCCCTATCTGTTGAAAAACGGGACATGGCGATGGACCTCGATAATATCGCCCTGCAATTACCATGAGAACACACAAAAATCGATTGTCGATAGTCAAAAAAAACGCATTGCACACTCTCACACTGTATCTCTTTTCACGGGTTGACGAGCAGGGGTTGAAAAAAAATCACGGGTTGACGAGCAGGGGGCCCGTGGGGATAAATGGAACCAATTTTCGGGTGTCGATCTCCGCTGACATGAAATGTTTCGTCTGCTTTTTTTCCGTGGACCCACCCTCGTCTCCCCACCTCGCGACCAGCTCCAGCCGGTCGGGATGAGGGCCGAAATGTGCGTGCAGGCCTGTCGTTGTGGCGGCGAACATTTGCGCAGTATTATTCCAGGAGCAGGGCGCCATGAAAACATTAAATACACCCAAGGAATTTGAAAGACTTTTCCCGTTCAAAAGCGCGCGGCGGCGCGTCAAACACTCAGCGCCACGCTTGAAAAATGACACACCCGAAAATATTCCCACACTTGCGTATTGACACAGGGCGTAGTACGCTGTTGGGTTGAACGCGTGCCCACTTTGCGGAAGGACGAATGAGGACATATCTCCGCCGTGGTTCGGCCTTATGTCGAACAGGAAGCAAAAGGGCACCTCGGTCGCAGAAGATTCTCCTTTAACACGGACTAGAACGGCTGCAGCGTGCAACCAATTGATGGATATTTTCGAAAATTCTAGTTTTCGCCAGAGGATTAGCTCGGAGTAGCCGGCGCTGCCATTGTTCGAGCAGGCCCAATCGTTTTTTAGCACGTCCGCCGGGACGTGCGATAATTCCAGGTTGGGACCCCCCAGGCAGGCGACGCCGGGTTTTACCAAAGACTCCATCGAGAAATACGCCCGCGCGGTGACACTAGATGATAAAAACGCGAAAGTGTCGGGGGTAGGCGCAAACCACGTGTCATGGACCCACACTTTTTGTTCGCGTTTTTGTCTGCTCTCCGCAACATGACCAACTCTCCGTACGTTAAAATACGAAAGAGGGGGCACAGGCCACGTCCAAGCAATGTCGGGGCGCAGGAACACAAACAGATCCTGTTCCTCTGTCGTGAAACGGCTGCCTTTTCTACTAATATCCTGCATCCACTTCCACGCCGCATAGCGAGTGAACCACATTGAGTAACGGCGCGGATCGTAGTGGCGCAGGGTTCGTTGGCGCTCCGGATTTTCAGAATGGTTCAAGACATAATCTTCGAATAATCTCTTCTCAAAAGCCGACTGCACGTCCAGGCGACGCATGTGAAAATTTGTGGACGCACGCATTTTCCACAAAGACACATCGGGCCATTCACTCTTTTTTACAAAGAACCCACTCCCGTTCATCGACGTTGACCTGTTTTGGCTGTGCACGTTGTCTTGTAGTGACAGCTGCAGAAAAACGCTTGCATGGCAATAGGCAGCAGGACATAACACCGACACGACGTTCTGTAGAATGCTTTTTTGAACCATAGCGAAGGAGCGGGAAGCGCCGGCGATGATGAATGTCACGCGCGCGCTGCTTTGCGACCCTCCGTTTCCGGCATCATCAACGCCATCCCACGTCACCAACGGCTCTGCTCGGTTCCAGTCCCGGTAAATGCGTGGTTTTGCAAAATGGAGTCCATCGAAATAATCCGCGCTCCTGTTCTGACCAGGCTTCCACAAGCTGCGCGGGAAGGGGACGTACCGAACGGGCAGCTCCTTCTGGGAGATCCCCCTCGCTCGCTCATCAATTTCGAGCCCCCGCCATGACTGCAAGCGCGAAATGGGCACGTTGCGCCCAGGGTTCGATTCCCACCAGACGACATCTTCGGTTACCTGCAGAGCGGCTTCGAAAATACTTTGCAATTCTTGCCGGATGTTTCCGTGCGGCCAGTGACCGGCGTTGATTTGTATTTGCGTTGCTTTCGGGTCCAAACGGGCAACATGGTCCTGCAAAAAGTGTGCCAATTCGCCGCCCAAATAATGCCATTTGAAGCGGGCCCAATGGACTGTTGTGTAGTTCCGGGGTCTTGCTAAACGAGTTTCGTTGGGCCCACAATGTCCAGCCAACATATTGTCGCCGTAAACCATAAAGAAGCTTCTGCTAATGCTCCGAACGCGGTTGTGATAATAACGGTTCTCCGTTTCCTGTCCCAAGTTGAACACCTGGCCACGCGCACAGTCACACTTCATGGCATCTCCGAAAACATCCGTTGTCTTGTTAAAAAACGTGGCCCAATTACCGATAACGTGCTCGTTCAAGAGCCAATCGGGAGCCAAGGCTTGCGAGCCAAGCTCGTTTGTCGCTCGTCCAGCATCAAGGGTTCCATCGGCCGAGATTGTCACCTCTTCGGTCTTCTGCTGGCCAAAATGGTCCCTCCACACGTCATCCAAAAAACGATATCTGGTCAACGAATCTCCGAGATACACGATGTGCTGATGCGGCTGGCGCTTGGTTGCGGAAGGAAACAACGAACTGTTTTCCGGTGCCACTGTACGCTCGCGCATCGTTCTGCGAAACGTCACATTCTTTGTCGAGATTCCTGCAGAAGATGAAGGAACAGAAACGTTCATCAATTTCAGAGAAAACTTAAATTGTCCAAACGCCAGCACTACCAACAGACGCAGTGCCACCACGAGGCCGAGAACGATGATGAACCCAACAATGGAAGGAACCAGGCGAGGATATACCATTTTTGGGGAAACAACGAAGGGGTAGCTCAGCTGTTCAATGATTGCAAACCCCGTTTTCATATATACGATACGCGCTCACTCAAACTCCTTTTATTTTTCAACAACATGAACGGTGAAAAAGGGGCTTCATCATGGTGTGCCAAAAAAGAAAACTACGACTTCTGTCTTGCGCGGACGGGACTAAGTTCATTCTTTCGGACTAAATGAGTTATCAATTTACTATAAGCGGAATATTATCTACAGATTCAGAGTCCGCGCAGACTGTGCATTCCTGGAGGAGCATCAATCAACTCCTGGAGGAGCATTTTCCCAGTTGAATATTCTTTCTAGTCTCCGCCACACCTCCGCAGTTGCTTGCGACACCCTTGTCAGGGCCTTCCGTTCCCTCAGCTCCTTCGGACGAAGACGATCCTCTGCAAGCCCTTTCCTTGACGAATCAAAAGAAGGAACGTGACGTGGAAAATCGAGTTGCCCCAGCGGGTCGAGGAAAGAATCTTCTACATGATTCTTGGAATCCTCCAAATAAATACCGCCCTGGTCACGAATAAATGCAGAAAAACACGGGCGCAACCCTTGTACCAAAAGCGTGGCATTTAACCGCACATCCTGTTCGTTCCAACCCTCGCAGACCCGGTTCGGGATATGCCGGCAGTAAATAGATTGCGAGTAAGGAGGACTGTGAGAGTGTGACACTGACGGCGTGCACCCACAACTGACCAATTGTACAGCCTGCCACAGCTGTAACGCGAAAGACCACTCGCAGCTCCGATTCTCGCAACTTAAGATGCGCCCATAATCGATAAGCATCGTCGAGTTGAGGTCTCCCACTAGGTGTTGGACGTGCGTTGGACTGATGTCACAATGTACTTGTTCCGCTTTTTCGTTCAGGGCGGGGGTCGTCGCTTACCCCACCCAGTCAAATGTCATCTTTTCTCATAAAGAAACTGGTCTTTTCGGGTGGGTGGGGTAAAAATCAGGGGTGGGTGGGGGTAATGTTAGGTTATATAATATTAAATTAACTAACAGTGATGTTCTCATCGTCGCTGAACTTGAAATTCATTTGAAATATTCGGCCCCGGTGCACGCATACGAAAGTGTCGCCGATGTTTTCAATCGCCCTGCTCTTGTTAAGGGTTACATTCGGCCTCATCGGCGGCCTCCTCGGCCGCATCCGCCCGCTTCTGTGGCCGCAGACGAGGCGGCCCTGGTCCAGCATGGCGTGCAGCGGGATGCTGTTGCTGAAGGA
>Ga0099797_100033_pt1 | contig 70992 bp, 38 predicted proteins | sample Uncmet_Sort48C_1_FD_89871 | JGI IMG/M metagenome (GOLD analysis project Ga0099797, IMG submission 89871) | Marine eukaryotic communities from CALCOFI LINE 67, Pacific Ocean - C012_Sort48C_1 | ecosystem: Environmental > Aquatic > Marine > Oceanic | place: Pacific Ocean: Monterey Bay | collected...
TGCTTTTACGCTCCCCTACAGCAGTGCGATCACGGTATCCACGAAACGAAGCTTGTAATTTTGTTGCTGCAAAATTATGTCTATGATAATTTTCTTTCTCGATTCTTTCTTGTTTTTTTATGTGAATATCCTTTCGATCACGATAGCCACGAAATGATGCTTGTAACTTTGTTGCTGAATCATACTGTATATTTTTCATAATTCTTAACTCCTGGCGTTTTCGTTGAAACAGTTGCCTACCTTGCATTCCTCGATATGTTGCTTGTATTTTTAAAACAGCATCTTTTTTTATGCTTTCAATCATCATTTTATTTAAATATTCTTCTTGCTTTTTTAACAAAATCTTTCTCCACCACTGTTGTATTTTTGTGGCTAGCAAATTAAATGCTAGTGCCATGTCTTGCTTTTCTTCATCATCTTGCTGAGTCACAATATTATTGATTCCAACTTTCTGTTCCGTATTTCCTTCCTGGTCTTCATAATAAATTTCGTTGTTATTGCTTCGGTTATCAAAAGTGCCATCATTACTGGTAGTAGGTATTGTTGTATCATCGATATTATCATCGATGTTTATTTTGCCTAAAATGCTTGAATATCCCATGCGAGTTGATTTCGGCGTTGGTGACTTTCGTATATTGTCATACTGAGAATTTCTAGCAGCAATTAATTTATGATAATGAAATTTTTTTTTCCGTGAAAAAAAACCACGCCAAATTGCTTGAATTGCGGTAGCTTTCTCATTTCTATACTGGCACACATATAAATAGGTTTCCCTTGTAATATATTTACGCCATTGGGCTTGAATTCTGACAGCAGCATATGTTTGTAGCGCACGCTGGCGTCTCTCACTCATACCTCGTGCTCTGCTCTGCAATTTAATAGCTGCTTGTTTTCTTTCTGCATTTTCCTTTCGTAGATTACGAACATTGTAACGCGCTTTGTAACCACGTAAGCCTGCTTGTATTTTGATAGACGCTTCGTGTGTTTCTCGTTTTCTTTTCTTTTCGCGGAGATTTGAAGTATACCTGCGAGCTTTGTAACCACGAAGGCCCGCTTGTATTTTAACAGATGCTTCGTTAGTTTCACAAGCGCGCTTCTTTTTACGTTTCGTTGACACATATCGACGTGCTTTGTAACCACGTACAGTAGCTTGAATTTTTAGAGTTGCATCTTTTTTGGCCATATCCTGCTTTTTGACAATATGACGTCTTATTTGAGATTGTAATTTTACTGCTGAATTTTTTTTCTTCAAAAATCTATTTTCTTCATTTTTCCGCCTCCATTCTGTTTGTATTTTTATTACTGAATTACTTTTTTCTAACTCAACTGCTAGATTCTTTGAAACGTGTCGCTTATGGTAAAAATTTTGTATCTTCACGGCAGCTTTTCTCTCTTCTTCGGCTTGGTATAATATGTGACCAAACTTTACATCTAAGGCATGTGCATGATGGGTAGCGTCTGCACACAATTCATGGACCATTGCAAAACTTGATGATAACGGCGACAAAGTGCTGTGGCGTGTGGTAATGCTAGCATCCATTGAACGGATGGGGGATAAGTTCCATGAAGTTCTAGTTGATATTAAATCTGTATTTTTCGCATCATCTTTAACACTTGAAGATCCATTTCTTTTAATGCTGCCATTAATATCTTTTCCACTTGCCGATATAGTTGTAGTTGACGACGTAATTGGATTTGCATATCCATATCTAGCGAAATCCAATTCGCGTTCCGCGACTTGTAATTGACGTCTTAAATTAGATACATCATCCATCAACTTTCGTTGTTCCGGTGATAATCCCCCAATATAATCTTCGCTTGTAAAGGTATTTAAGTCGTCAAATACCATCTCATTATATTTCTTACTACTTTGCTTCGTTGGAGACACAAATTGAAACCTACTACTGTTCGTATTATTACTCGCCTCTACTTCAACTTCATTCATTTTCTCATCATCTATCGCTCCTTCATCGGTTTTCATACGAAAAGAATTCTCTATAATGTTTGTGCTCACATCATGAACCTCATCCTCTCGTCTTTCATTTCCCCTCAACATATTCAAATCTAATTTTGGCGAATTATAAACTCTAGACTCATTTGGTTTTTTCAAGGATATATCGCCGGTATTTGAGTTATAATAATAATAAGTTTCGTTTGCCGGGTCGTATGCTTTTACCCACATTGTTTTCTGCATACCATTACGATCATTATGATGTTCATTGCTGCCATTTGCAAGTTGTTGCTGTCCGTACAAGTTTTTTTTTTTTTTATTCTGTATATATTTTCGCCCTTTTAAACCACGAAAAGATGCTTGTATTTTCAATGCAGAACGTATGAATATATCATCATTTGCTTGAATGAACGATGCAGGCTTTTCCCACTGAACTTTACCAGATAATTGATTCCAGTAATAGAAAGCTGTGCTTTTGGGGTCGTGAATTTCAACCCATTGTGGTCCGTTGAAATTGCGACTTTTTTCATAGTGAATACGACGTAATTTTCTATAGTCATTTTCAATACGTCTATTTTCACGCGTTTTTTCTATATCTTTTAAATCGTTCTCGAAAGCTGTTGATACTTCGTTGTTCCTGTTTTCTTCTTCTTTTTCCAAGTCTGATATAATTTCATGTTTTATTTCATCATATTTTGTCATAGCTGATAATCTTACATTGTTTGATTGTTTGATATTTAAAGTGGGGACTGAAGTTGTGATTATAGGCTCATCTTTTTCTCTTTGTTTTATTAATTTCTTATCATTGATGCTGCTACCCTTGTCATTCCACCCAGCAGGTTTTTCCCATGTGCTTTGGTTTGTTCGAGTGTTGTAATACCAATTGCAATTGTATGTTGGGTCGTAGTATTGTTGCCATGATCCCACAACGTTTGTTACAGGTGATCGCTGCTGAATTTCATTCCATGTCTCATTTACCCAGTCCTTTGGTTGCTCCCATGTAGATTCCCCCGTCGCTGTGTTGTAATACCAGTTGCAATTATTTTTTGGATCAAAATGTTCTTGCCATAATGTGTTCTTTCTCGTAATAGGTGATCGTTGTTTTACATCTTCCCACTGCGGGTTAACTGGATTCGAAGGGGTTATAGTAGCTATACTGTTGCGTTCAGGAGATGTTTGAGATGGTGTAGAAACTGTTTGAATTGCACCCTTTGTCGTTTTTATTTTCGGTGTAGTTATAGATGTTTTTAATTTAATGTTGGTTTCCTTTCTGTTTCTTTTGTCCCTATTTGTTTCAGTAGTCTTGAGGTTCTCGTGAACATTTCTGATATTTGCATTATTACCGTTGTCAAATTTTGTAGTAGATAATACTTGTTGCCAAGCTTCGTTCCCTGCATCGTCGCTCCTTTGAATACTGGTGTCTTTTAGGGGGGAATCAGCATCATTATCTTTCAAATCTAAAGAATCTTCGATCGCGCGAGGAAGCTGTATAGAAACTATTGTATTTTTATTATTGGAAACATTCGTTTTCTTAGCAGCTAATAAATCATCCAGTGCCGGTGAAGATTGTATATCTTTGAAGACTGCACTCCGTAACATTAAATAATCTGCTGACTTTACCTCCCTCCAATGTGGTGGTAAAAGTGGTCCATTGTTAGTACCATCATAATATTTTTCTTCTTCTAATAATAAAATTCTTTCGCACTCCAGCAAACGACGCATTTCAATATTTACATCAGTACCAGGATAGTACTTTATATCGGATGGAATTTTATCATTGTAGCCATTTGCTATTGGTGGTGGTGGTGTGCCTTTGTTGTTATTAGTATTGATATTAATACCTGGTAAAATAAATGGATTTCTTCTTATATCAAAATGCAAGAAACTGCGCATCTTTTTTGAATGCCACAATGCATCAAGATTAAATGGTATGCTTAGCAAATAGTTCTTTGCATGCCACATAAAGGCACCTTCATTTCCAAGAGACCATTGACTCACAGCTTCAATTGTGGAAACAGTTGCTTCACGATAACGTTCCATTAATCCACAAATTAATTTGGAATTAAAGTTGGATCTTCCAACCGCGTCTCGCAATGCTTGTAAAGTTTGTTCACGTCTTAAAATAGATTTAACAACTATAACCTCTTTGCTTGATTCTGTCTTAGGTGTTGAAAATGTGATTCGCGGTGGACTAAGTGCATCCTTTGCCTCTTTCATCGCTTGCGCTGCCATCTGTTTCTGTACTTCGTGCATTTTATTTATTTGCTTATTTCTCAATGGACGATCTTTTTCGATAGCATTTGCATTTACAACACGTATTTTATTGTTTTTGGCATCGCTATTGTTGTTACCTAACTTTTTATTTTCAACATTCCCTGATATGTCATCGTCATCTTCAAATCTTAAATCTAATAATTTTGTTCTATTATTATCACGCCGTTCTTTCAGTACTTTTTTTTGTTGTTGCTTCATCAAGCGTTGTTGTTTACGACGTATTTGTTTTATCATTTTCTTTTCCTGATCTTTCTCTATTTTATGTTGTTGTGGTTTTAACCCAGGTATCACATGTCGTTCTGGACTATACAATGGACAGTATTTATCTTTTGATGCATCATACTTGGGTATGCCACCTGCCATGTCAGCTGGTCTTGCACTCCAACCTTTTTCTCTTTTTTCTAATGGATTCAATTTAATATAATTTGATTGTAGAATTGATGTTGCCACTGTTGGTGATAAGGATCCTCGTTGTTGTGTTGGGTAGTTTCTTTTTCTATGGTGTGGTGCGCTGGAGGGTCTGTCATATTTTGATACAAATGATGATGTAAATGCTTTATTGGTATTTGTTTTACGTATATTTATTCGTTGTTCATATTGTTGCCGATTCTTGTGCTTTTGCTTATTACTAGTATTATTTCTATTTTGGTACCGATTGTTGTAACTTGTTGATTTCTTGCTATTCCTTAATGCAACATTTGCACTTTTTGGTCGTCTTGTTGTACGTGTTGATTTTAATAATGTATTTGTAATTTTTGATGCCATCACACTTTTACGTGTTATTGGTTCTTGTGGCATCTGCAACTCTTCCACATTGCGCCTCACCTCACTATTTATATGTTTCGTTGTTGATACTTTGCTATAGTTGTTTTTTACAGCGACTGGGCGTGCATATGCGCTTGTAGGTCTACGACGCTTTGCTTTTTTGTTTGTTAAGTTAGATAATGCTCCTCTTCTTGCCTCTGTTATCCCCCGTTTGCTTTTCCATACGCTATTCTCGTGGTCGTTAGTGTTTGTACCAGTTGTAGTGATACGGCTGCGTGTTGCGTTTGCACTAGCTGGTCGTTTTCGCATTTTCTTTTTTGTTCGAGGATTATTATTTTTATTATTCTCTTTCCCACCACATTTCTTTTTTAATGGTGGCGATGAAGATGATCTTTTGCTTCTAGATGATGATGATGCTTTATTACCATATTTTGAAGATGGAGTATATTCTTTTCTATTTTCAAATGACGCATTAATATTTTTTTTGTTATTATTGGGAAGACTTTTTTTCAACTGTTCGTTTTTACTCCAATTCGGCATTAGAGGTGAAGCGTGAACTGCGTATACATTATTGTTGTTTGCCGTTGGGTGGCTCATTCTGCGCGAATAATAGTGTTTTCGGTGTCTACAATAGTTATGCCGTCGGTGTTCCACTTAATTTTACGCGTAGTAGACTTTAATTGCTCCATCGTCTGTTTCAACTATACATGCAACGAGGTGGTAGTGTAACCTTGATCATTTTTAAATACAGCAGAGAATAATAATACATGATAATATAATATACACCCACACCATGTGGTAAACTGGTAAATAATAATAATAATAATAATAATAATAAATAATAATAACGTTTGTATTTTATTCACATAATTGTGCTATTCGTTGATTTTGTAGAAGAAAGAGGCCGTAAATTTCTTAACGGCCTCTTTCTATTATTTGTTTTCTCTCGGGCTGTGTTAGAATAAAACATATTGTACTTGATTTGCGCAATCTTATCCTATCACTCCTTCCGTCTTTGGGTCTTTCATTATATTTATATATTTATTATTAATACAGAGTAGCATTAAAATTAGTCCACGTCAATAATTTCTTTTGTTATAGTTATAATATTTTAATAATAATAATAATAGCTATAATATTATTATTATTATTGTATTGATTATTATTATTATTATTTATTTATTATTATTATTATTGTATTATATATAAAAAATTATTTAGTATTATTATTATTATTATTATAATTATTATTTATTATTATTATATACTACAGTACATAATAATACAACAACAATCACATCATCATCAACAAAAGAAACATATAATATTATTTTCATCGTAATATAGACAATTACACACATCATTGATAGTGATGGGACACATTAGGTATTAGATTCTTGTAGTATTTGAATCGCAATTTCAAAGCACATGAGTAGAGATGAACGAATTGAATCAAAAAAGTGTACAAGAGGCACTTGCCGCTGCTGGCTTAACATTACCACCATCGTCTACCAACATCACCATGAATACTACCACAACCTCTATTGAAACTAAACGTTTTAAAGCAAACGTTCGCAAAATTTTTCGTCGTGCCAATTCATATGATATGATTGTGAAAGAAGTAAAAGATGGGATTATGCTGTCAGCGTATGAAAATATGTTATTTGGAAATGTGTTAGATCAATTGAAAGAAGTATTTGGGGAGGATAATGACGGGAAGTTAAATGATAAGTATAATTTATATTTAAATGATAGTGATGGATTTACATTGGATTTAGATTCTCCCTTCTATTTATTAGACTCATCATTAACGAATGATGATGATGATAATAAAAATAACAATAGTATTATAGCGTTGGATTATGTTATGGAAGAAAAGATAAATGATATTAATGTGTATAATAAAACTATGCGCCAGTTGAAGCATGATGAAGAAAGCGTATTGTTAAAAGAGTTGAAAAGAGGTGATGGAACAGTGCACATAGATAATAATGGTAATAACAATCGTTTCAAAGAAATCACAGATGAAAAAAAGAGTGATGCAAATGATAAGAATAAAACAAGCGAAAACGTGAAAAATGCATATAAACTATATCAAAGTTTACGTAATGAGAAAAAATATACTCGAGAACAGGCATTCAGAGAATTGGGTGTTACATTTACTTTTTTAAATACACCACGTACTTCATTAGATATGGTAAAGCAACATTTACAAGATATATATGTTGAAAATTGTTCATTAATAACATATCGTTTAAATCTTGCAAGAGCATCAAATAATGTTGATTTATGTTTAAATGAAAAATTAGCATTAAATAAATGCAAAGATTTGATTGAAGTGCTTGATTATTATTACAATAACCGTCACGTGTATAACCCACGCGATATTTTTGGAGCTTTAATTAAAGCATATTGTCCTGGATGGGAAATAAAAACAAATAAAAAATTACTAAACGAAAATAATATTGGTAATTTACTTGAAATTGAAACAGGTATTTACATGTGTATCTTGGTTGAATACGGAATTGTTAAAAATTATGAAACGCTAACGCGGTTTTTATAAATGAAACCACGTATAAAATATAACTGACACGAAACTACCGACACTGATTGATTTTGATTTTGGATAATTCCCTTATGACTATGCGAAACTGCGATGTTGTTAATGTCGATGCTTGATAGCACGATATCATTAAGGCATGAAGAAATATTGAATCTGCCGCTGAATGGTTGAGTTTCTCTAGTAGAATCATATATATTGGTGTCACTGAGAGTAGTTGCACTTGTGTATTTGTATACTGGTTATTTGGGGCTGCTATATTTTCAATGGCTATGCTTGGAGAGTTCTCAGTTTGGTGTTGAGAAACAATATGAAGTCTGTCACTGGACTCACGGTGTTCGATATTAACTTGGCCATTCTGAATTTGAGATATCGATATGTCGCAATGCGGTGTGTTATCGTACGTTCCTTGTCGAAAATCTTTCATCGTGGTGTACACTTTGCCCCATACAAAAGGAAACCATAAATTATCGTCCAAATCTATTCCAATGATTTCTTTTACTTGGAGGTAGAATGTTTTTATACCTACGTTGTCCTCGCGTGCTCTTGGGAATAGATTAGAGATTACGGCGAAAACACGCATTTCATCCTAATTCAGAGCGTGCCGGTATGTCATCGCCATCTTGGTCATTTTTTTGAGTTTCTTTTGATAGTTTGAAAATGGTTTATGGAATTACGGTTTTGGTGTTGTGCCATTTTCGTCAGTTTGAAATGCTGGTATATGTGGGACTAGACTCTGTGGGCAATGGACCGTGATAAATGTGAGTTAAGATTTCGAATAGTGAGCGATATTGCAGGGGCTGCTCCGTTTGCGATTGCCAGTTGTATCTGGTGCGATTTCCATCTGGCACGGCTAGGCATGTAACTTCTATTGTTGGGGTCAACAGGGTATTTGATAGTAGACAGGTGATACATGAAATCGCGTGCATGTGTACCATAATATTTATACCAAAATTCCTTTATATAATAGTATCTTGCTCATTAATTTAAATAAAATTTTATATCTGTGATTAAAATAAATATATACCCTGTAAGTGACATCATAATATTCATATCTCTAAAATGTATTTTAAATATGTATTGTACATTTTATAACACTTAAATATTAAAATTAATAAAAGTATCATAAGATACTATTATACTCGTATATATATTAATGAGTAAGATACTATTATATATATAATACCATGCCCCTAATGATTGTGAATCCACGTCAGGTTCTGACAATATAGCAACCAGAGTAAGAGCAAAGAATTCAAAAGCGCGGCAGAAAAAAATTCACAGGAAATCACAACATTTTACAGCTCGGAATCGAGCTAACACGTCTTCTTCTGAGTCACTTTCATATATGAATATTAACTCCAAGGGTACAAGTTTACTATGGACGTAGATCTAGTCGAAGTAGATAATAGTATATGAATATTATTTACAGGGTATAAAATTATATATTTAAATTAACGAGTAAGAGCATATATATATTACAAAGAAGAAGAAACCGACAGCAAGATGATGATGATGAGGATGATGACAACAACCGCTACGAGTATTAGAAAACGAGAGAGTGAGAGTAATGGAAAGAACGTACAACTATCACTCATATATATATATATATATTTACAGGGTACAACATTTTTATTAAATTATTGAGTAAGTGCATAATATATTATATTATAATATATATATTTATATTATATTTTAAATAAGTTTACATTTAATATATTTTAATATTATATTTAAATTAAGTTTATTATTACATGATAACTTATCATATGCTCTTTTACTCATTTACTTTTATTCTTGATTATTATTTTTACCTTTTTTTATATATAATATGTGATGTTCTTACTCAATAATTTAATAAAATTTTATACCCCTTGTAAATGATATTTATGTGTACTATTATCAACTCCGATTAGATCTACAACATAGCAATACTCGTACTTTTGGGGCCAATATTCATATATATGAAGATGGCTCAGAAGGAGACAAGTTATTTCGATCCCAAGAGCTGATATATAATTAATTCTTACTCATTTATTTTAATAAAATGAAATATATAATTAATTCTTACTCGCATTTATTTAATAAAATTTTACTCAAGCTGATATATATAAAATTTTATACATGGTATACTTATGTATGCATACCCTGTGATTAATATTCATTAAGTTAGGATTAATATTTATTTTTTACTCGCAGTAATTTAATAAAATTTTATATCTCTTGTAAAGGATATTTTTATATAAAATACTTCGTATTTTATAATTATACACCTATTATCTACTTCGACTAGATCTATATTATCTACTTCGACTAGATCAACATCTATAGTAAACTTATACTACCTTTGGGGTTAATATAGTGGCAGGTATATATATAAATAATCTAGGTCTATGGGCACGCCATTTGAAGAATCAAAATCACGAAATAATGATGGTAATCAAAATGCATTGAATAAAATCATTGAACGACGTTCCAGAATGGACCAACGTTTCAGTAAGTATCAAAACATTTTAAACTGCACTATTGTTATTTTCCAATACTTTTTTCTGCGTAGTACGTATTTTGTTAATAAGTGACGATGGTCGACGGTCGCTTTCTGCATTTTCTTCACCCGCCATTGGATTCCTAAATTCAGACTTTCTGCGCCCAGTTGTTAATTCCGTTTGTGGGGGTGATGTTGGATCTGCAAATGGATTTGCATTCCAAACGGTTTTTAAATTCAATTGACGCACAATACCTCTCGCACATACAAGCAACAAGAAGTAAATTACCCCAAAGACAAATGCAAGATATATACTAACAACTTGCAATGTTGAATATTGTGGCGAAATAAGAACTTCCATTGCTAACGGAGCCAAGTTAATGCGTTTGCAATATGTATCTGCTTGTTTTGTTTGACATGGATATTGCGAGAAGCCAGCAACTGAAACTGCATCATATGCCAAAAATGAAGCATTTAATGTTCGCTTATTGACATCTCTGGTGCGAGATCCAACCATTGTGAATACATTCAACCCTTCCCCAGCAGGCGGAAATGTAAAATGCGTCTCATCTGAAACTGGTATATCTTTTGGAATTGCCGAGCCATCGTAATTTAAATCTTCACTTCGTCTTATATATCCAATTTTTTTTGCTAAATGCTTCCATGGACCGGCGCCTTTCACTACCCTCTTACCTGATTGCGGATCGGTATCGACGTTGATGTCACTAGTCATTTTCATTACCACACCCTCTTCTGTTGATATATACGCTTGACTTTGTGCTGCCTCATCACTTACTATAAACCCTGTGGTTATACTTCCATCCATATCCGTAGCTTGAGATATGCGTCCATTTTCTCTGTTCAATGTGTACAGTGTACCTGGATAATTTGTACCGATGAAACTTTTTGTTTTCGCATATTTGTCGTCTGCAATTACCATAACTTGACCACCAGATAATGTAGCTTTCCACACTTCTTTGTTAAAGTCTGAATTGTATGCGAGGATAGTGCCAGATCCTGTACCGATCAGCACCTGGTCTCCTGTATGGTCTTCTTGTTCGTTGTTTCCAAATGCTGTAATAGCTCCATATGATTTTCCAATACCTGTATGTGTACCAGTAGTCATAAATGGCTTAACATCTAAGGTCATTGCTGTTACGGTGGTGGTACTAGCCATATCAGCTAAGTCGTTGAGAAAATAAATTTTTCCCTCATTGTCTCCAAAATAACCGAAGTTATAAGATTCTATTTTTTTTCGCCAGGTGCATGATGCGGCTAGACAATCAGTTTCAGTTGTTTTTGCCTTACATGTAACGTCAGCAGGGTCTATTTTTTTTAAACCATTACCCGTTAAAGGATGTGCTGCGCTTGGTTGGCCTGGAAACTCCTTTACACATTGACCTTTGCTTGGATTATATCGTACCATGCTTGCTTGTATATCTGTAACAATTTTTCCAGCGGCCGTATTTATCTCTGTTGGAGTAGGTTTATCAAGAGTAACCCTGTGCAATCGACTCTTGGTTGCTGCGCCGGTTGCATCCCCATACGTACCACCAATGAAAGCTGCAACAGATTTTGGATCAATAAAACCAGTTGTGGGTTGAAAGTCTTTGTCAAATTGATGTACAAGTACCGCTGTAGTCTCAGCATTCACTTCAAAACTAGGATTAATAGCAATAAGTTTTCCATCGCATGAAATTAATGTTGCGCCACCCGCCCCTCCCATGTTATTCTCGGTACTAAGGCACAAACTACTACATTTGGTAATCGTCTGAAACTCGGCTTTAGATCTTAAATTAAATGTAACTTTTCGTTTCATGGTCTTTAAATCCACTATGTATACCAATCCATTTGTTGCACCAACAAATATTCCTAAATGTTTGTATCTGGTGGGAGCGCGGCAGGATGCTGCTATTGGGGTATTATGTTGTGATCCTTGAGGATTAAAATTTTGCGATGCGCGTAAACTAATGTCCAAACCATCCGTATATCCAGGACATAATACAAAGTTACCAACCTCACCCGGTACCATTGTTCCATTGTGAAGTTTTTTGTTTCCATCCTCGGCGAAGATTCTTTTGCTTTTTTTGCCAACTGGTGCAACTTCACATCCGTATGGTTTAGTGTCGGCGGCACATGTAAATTGAAACTCTGGGCATGCCGAGGCTACTTCCATATTAGAGGTTTTTATTCCCGCATGAACATCAATGAATAAAAAGTAGCTGTACACGCCTACCATTATTGGGAAGATGATTAGCGAAAAAAACCGCCCAACATTAGATGCTTGGGTAACTTTCTTTGAAGCAAAGAAGTCGCTGTTATCTCTTACTGCTTCCATTGTAAATATCTCTTACTGCTGTTAATATATATATATAAACAATATATTGTGTTTTATTATATGTATGTATGTTTGTTTGCAATACGTTGTAATATTTTGTAATTCGATGTGTTTTAATGTGTTTAGATGTAATGCTGTCTGTCTATATGAATGTCTGTATACAATTGTATTCAGTCATATATATAATACGGTATATTGATTTTTTTTACTTTTTTTGTGGGTTGTTATTGTTATTATTCGTTTTTTTATTTATTATTATTATTTATTATTATATACTAATAATGATAACAGATATCGTAATAATAAAAACCAAAAAATATATCGGCGGGCAACAGACTTTTTTTTGACGCAGTAAAATAATGTCTTATTCTATATAATAAATACTAATAATAAATGAGACCATATCTAAAAAAATATCTTGGATAATATTGTCATTATTCTACAGTGCTATACTATGTAATACGCGAGTTGAAGTGCTTATAAGTGCAAGTTGAGCGATCTTCGGCATTAGTGCCAGTTGAAGTTGTAGGCGTAAAATGAGTGGTGCTAAACTCGCTTCCAAAAAAAACATACTTTATTACTGTATCTTGACTTTATTACTGTAGTATCTCAATATCTTTAGATATGTTCGATCTTTTCTTTATGTTATAGTGTGCTTCATTATGACATTTAATACTGTTTATTATAATAATAAAGTAGTACAATACAATTTCAACGATAATAATACGAATTTTATTAATTTATAATACTTTAGGTAGTAGTATAGTTATCAAAAAAAACATCATCTCATATTGTTATTATTATTCAATATTATTATTATACTATTAAAATACAATTGATAGTTACGAATTACTATCATATCGGTTCGTCTCGCATAATTCAAACGCCAGACAGTCATCATCAATAAATACACTAGCAGTGCGGTTAACAATCGTTAATGTAAAGCGCAGATTGTAACTTGGAAAACAAACATAGATACGGAAATATTTAAATGAACAATTGATTTATTTGTGATAAATATTTTACGTCAGTTTAAAAAGCGAGTGTATAACATGAAAAATAAGACTATTCTAGCGCAATTTTATTTTTATTTAACGTTACTTCTAATTTTATTGACGGGTGGATTTGCTGAAGTCCGGTTTGACACGCGATTTAGTACGACTATTGAGTTGACATGTGATAATCTTAATGAAGCTAAATTTGTAACCACGGTACTTGGGTCACGTTGGGTGGGAATCGGTGTTGGTGACAACGGCATGCAAAATGCTGACATGGTTGTTTGTCACAAAGATAGTAACTCTAATGAATTAGTAGTAAAACGATACTGGACACCTGCCATCCCAACAAACCAGAATCAACCGCTACAAGGTGGTACCGTAGTCCTTGGTGCAGAGTGTGAACATAGGAGAGGGGATCCAGGGTATACAGTTATGACATTTACCCGGAGTTTAAAAAATAACACTGCCACTGAAAATGCAATTTTGACTGGGCTTGGTAACATAACAAACTTTATTTGGGCTTACGGACAAACAACTACCTTTACATATCATGTGAAACGGGGAAGCAAGCCTGTTGATATGAGTGCCGACGCTGTTACTAGAAGTGTCACTGTTGTTTCTGTCGAAGAAGAAATAGTACAATCTACTGTGGAAACAACATTAAATTTTGCCACAACAAAGCTTCAATTATTAGATCTACCTTGGATTAAAATTGTTCCTCCTGGCGTAAAATGTGACTCTGCGAAAGGAACCACAGATGCAATTGATGGTGGTTATGGGCGATTGAAATTCATTAATGAAACATTAGGATCGTTTGATTTATTGACAAATGCATCTGAAGCACAAAATTACGTTGTATGTGAACAATGCCGGAGTAGAGACGGGTGGTACTCGAACTTAACCGCTGGTAGAGATATGATTGAGGTTACACCAGCTCCTACAGTTGAATCATTGAAACAAGACAAAGCGGAAAGATTGCATAGAAAGACATTAGAATTTCTTACAGAACGACAAGTCAATAATTCAATGTCATACATTAAAATCTTACAACCAAATACCATGTGTAATTCCGTCGCTGGCGTTAGCGATGCTATAAACGGCGGAAAGGGGCGGTTAATATATGTAAATGCCACAAAAGCTACTTTTTCGTTCTATACAAACGAATCAACCAAGAAAAACTATGTTGTGTGTCAATCGCGCACTGAGTCAGGTACATACGCTGATTTAGATACACTTGAAATCGTTCCTGCCCTTTCGGTTCAACATATATTGGAAAACGAGCCACTAGCGACTGATAAAACTAGCGCCCAAGCGACCGTTGAAACCATGTTAATTTTCGCCGTAACTGGTCAAACATACGCGTTACGACCTTTTATTAAATTTATTGAACCTACTGTAACTTGTAACGGTACTGACGCTTCCGATGCTTCGACCGATCTTATTCCTGGCGGGGCTGGGCGATTGATTTATGCAAGTCCTACCCGTGGTGCATTTTTGTTAAATGCAAACGCTAATGCGGGCGGAATGACTTTTAAAATTTGCCAATCACGCACGAAAAAGGGTACTGTGTGGACTGATTTGACTGAAGTATCATTGGGGAATAAGATTAAAATACAATTTCATCCAAAAGTAACAAAATTAAAAGAAACAAAAGCGCAACTAACTGTTGAAACTTGGTTAACGTTTGAAACTGAAAATCAAGAAGGTTGTGCATCGTCCTTTATTAAATTTGTCCCGGAGGCTTCAACATGCAGTGCTGATGATGCTATTGGCGGGGCTGGTCAATTGGTTTACTCAAGCAACAATTCAGCTACGCTTCTTTTCAACCCGAAACATAATGTATTAGGTAAATATAAAGTTTGTCAGTCGCGGACAGAAACAGGTAATTACACTGATCTAGATGGGGGGGCAAGTATCATTGAAATAACTGCTGCTCCAGCCGTTAAAAAATTAGTGCAAACTAAAGCATTGCGAAATATTCCAACGATGTTAATATTTGACACAAGCAAACAAGTTAGTTGTGCAACATCGTACATTAAAATTACTCCTCCGGGAACGGCGTGTAATGCTACGAACGGCACAACTGATGCTATTACAGGTGGGTTTGGCCAATTGACCTTTGCTAGCAGTAATTATGCAACGTTTTCTTTACATACCAATGCAGAAGAACGCACCGGTTATCGTGTGTGCCAATCACGCACGACCGATGGTACATACGCTGCATTGTCAGATGCCGACGATACAATTGCAATATCCTCTGCAACTCTAAGGCTAACAGTGCTATTCTTGGAAGATAAAGTTGTCGAAAGAACTGTTCCGACTATATTGGTGTTTGAAACAACCGGGCAAGTTCCTGGTTTTACCTCATATATCAAGATTATTCCAAATAATACTAAATGCAATGCTACAAAACATATTAGCGATTCTATTCCGGGAGGGGCTGGGCGTCTACACTACGTCGATGATGCAAAGGCAAATTATACATTGAATACCACCGCACAGGTGGGATTTTATAGAGTTTGCCAATCAGATTTTAACAAAACATTTCGTGATTTGACTGCAGGGGAATTTATCGTAGAAATTACAAATCCACCAGTGCCACCAGTGCCACCAGTGCCACTTAAATGCGAAACGAAGTATACGACATTGTTTAACTTAACGCATGACAAAAAAGAAGTCACAATAACCGTAACTTTTACAGAGATCGGATGGATGTTAATTGGTATCGGCGACAACGGTTATATTAATGCTGACATATTTGTATGCAGTAGTAGGTCGGATACAAAAAATAGTTCATTAAGCGTAAAGCGCTATTGGAGTAACGCCACGGAAAAACTATCCAATGGAACTGAGGTTGCTGGTGCATCATGTACCCAATCGAAAGGTAAAACAACAATGGAGTTTACACGCAAGGTTGCAAATGCAAGTGCAACAGAAAATCCTATCAAAATAGGTGCAGATGAAATGACAACTTTTATTTATGCTTATGAAATGGGCTCCAATGTCTTTCGTTTACAAGAGGCCTCGGCAGAATGCGATACAAAATATAATGTGAATAAAATTGCAACGGTACGAAAAAAGCCACCAATACCAAAAGTACCGCATAAAAATCTTGATGATCCATTGGCATTAGCCATTTCCACAGACGCTAAATTGCCAATAAAAATATTGACACAAAAGCTAACTATTGGTGGTGGGATAACAAAGTCACAACTTTTATACAAAAAGGCGACGTTCAAGACCGGGCTTGCGCAATCGCTTGGTGTCAATGAAGCCGATATTGCAATATTGTCTATTGGGGGAGACACAAATCGCAGAAGGAATCGACGATTGAGTCGCAGAACACTTCTATCGGCGGTAGATGTCGTATACACTGCGAATGTTAATAGCGCTAGTGTTAGTTTAGTGATGGGCAGAATGGTATTTGCTGCCGATTCTACAAAATCAAGCGGGTCGGTATTTTTAATTGTGCTGAAACAGAAACTCGCTGCGATGTACGAAAGTTTTAGTTATGACGATATGGTAGTGTTCGCTAGTTATCCCACGAAAAAGGATATGCCGGCCGAAAAAACAACAGCTACCACTGTTACCACTAAGGATGAGCCTAAGGTAGATAATATTGGCCTTTACGTCTTGCTTTCAGGCGGCTCGGTTTGTGTGTTGTGTACGTGTATATTTACTATATACGTATGTGTTACGAAAAATTACGGCACTAATACGACTGAAAACGTCAAAAGAGCTCCTACTAGAGGGATCGAACTAAAGAAAAGTTCTAGCATGTTAAATATCTTAGAAAATTCAAAAAACGTTAAGGTAGATATAAATGCCCGGCAAAGGCGAATGTCGGGGCGTGTAAATCGAATTAAGGCAGCAAAAGCAAAACGGGAGAAAGCCAAAAACAATAGTGACGTTAACCCATCCCGGCTTCAATAAAAAATTATACTACAGCAGTATTTTTTAATTTATGTTTCGTCGTGTTGTTTATAAGTATTATAGTATTAATATATCAATTTCATCATTTTAATTTAATTATGATACTTAATACTGTAATTTACAATTTAGATTTTGGATTATTCAGAGAAAAAGGTTATTAATACGATCCTGTCACTATTTAAAACGATACACTATTGATATTTTAAAATAGCATCTATATAGCATTGTACACGATACACTATTGATTTTTTAAAATAGCAAGTAGATAGCATTATATATGTAGAGTCATAGCGAGTACACACGATTGTGTCGGGTCTATAGTATGACTTACTATTGCTAATTTTAATATTTCCAGCTGCCGTGTGGACGGCACGGACCCTGACTCTTTTTTTGGCAGTGAAGCGCGAACCTCCAAAACAATTTTAAGGAGTTAGAAGTAAGACGTGGATCAACAGTGCTATTTCTAGTCTACAGCATAAGGGAGGTGCATTATTATACAGATAGTATATATAAACAATTTAACATTTAAATTTACACTAAAACTTACTTATTTCTACTATGCAATTATTTCTATATCATCCTTATTTTCTTATTAATTACAAATTACAAACTATTCATCTTAATTTCACACCCATTCACACTTCTTATGTATGCTATGTTCATAGTAAAATTCATTGGTGGTCCTTTGCCAGTCAACCATCTCGTCTAGCGCCATCAACACTGCACACTATTGTGATACCACCATTGTTGTGATAGTGAACCATTATTTCCTAAGAGTAAAACAAATACCATCATACTATTATGTATTATTATTATTATAGTAACAATAAAATGTAGATACACACGCACTCGCGGTGTGATCACACATACGTACTTGACATCCTTGAAATATCAAGAAACATATACATAAAGTATTATATTTAAAATACAAAACAAACAAAGCGAAAGCTATATTAATTAAAACAACAAGATGGTTAAAATGTCCGTATTGGCTGATGCCTTAAAAAATATCTACAACGCTGAGAAACGTGGTAAAAGACAAGTTATGATCAGACCTAGTTCAAAAGTTATTATCAAATTTTTACAATCTATGCAAAAAAATGGTTACATTGGTGACTTCGAGCTTGTTGATGATCATCGTAGTGGTAAAGTTGTTGTTAACTTGATTGGTCGTTTAAATAAATGTGGTACTATCTCACCACGTTTCGACCTTCGTGTTGGTGATATTGAAAAATGGGTAGTTAACTTGTTGCCATCTCGTCAGTTCGGTAAAATTGTTATGACCACCACATATGGTATCATGACACACGATGAAGCACGTAGAAGAAAAACTGGAGGTAAAATCATCGGATATTACTATTAAATCCATACATCTATGATTATGTATGAATGTGTAGTACGAAAAGCGAAACGTTGGCATTTAAAAAACTACTACTTGCCGTTTACCTTGCATGCACTTGATTTTTTGTTAAGACCATGTAAGAAAACGACCAAGTCGATTCATTTACGAGCTTAGCTACATAAATTAAAATGTAGAAGCCTAGATGAAGTTTGTATTTTTATGAGAGTGTTTAGAAAGAGTATTATAAATGTAAACATTTATACTTAATTTTTATTTGATATACAAAAATACGTGTTGTGTGTATTTTAAATCAGTTTTATCGCCCCACACATTAGATTCTGATTTTCATCAGCATATAGAAATATTTCTTTCCCATGTTATAAGTTATGTGTATATTATTATAGTGTATTACTATTGAAAAAAATATGATTATAATATATTATAGATTTAATAATAGTATCACCATAATAAATATGACTGGCTACTAATAATAATAACTCTTCTATAATAATAATAATAATAATAATAATATTAACTAATCATAATAAAAAAATATTATTTTTTTTTCTATTATTATAATGATAATTTATTATATAATACTATATACTACGCATTAAAATTCCAATGGATGTTCCCGCCTTGCAGCAGTTTCTTCCACACTAGAACGTTCATCTGGATGCGCCTCCTGCGGTTTACCAACATCCAGTGATTTTGGTGTTTGCGAGGTACCAGGTTGCCCTGTTTGAATTTGTATACTTGGTCTATTTACACGATTTAAATATTCCAACAGTTCGTATTTTGTATCTTCCAAATATTTATGACTATTAAAATTTTCCATATTACTGGGTTGTATATGTAAACGATAATCTGGGCCATAGTATTCAAAATACTCGTTGAATGGAAGCTCATCTGGCACTTGTGTGTCTAATAGCACTGAAGTTTCATATGCCCAACATCTTGCGACATTGCGCATAGTGTAACCACCACCACCAATCACCAATACTGGTACACCGAAACTTTTCACAAATTTCACACAATCACCATGTCCGCGTAATGATAAATTAAAACAACCTAAACGATCACCGGCTAATGAATCTGCACCACATTGTAAACAAATTGCACCTGGTGCATAATTTTCCATAATCTTTGTAATTACTGGGCGGAAAATGCTTACAAACGCTTCGTCATCCATGCCATCATGCAATGGAAAGTTAACAGAGCAATATTTCCCTTTTCCATATCCAACATCCGATATTGCACCAGTACCAGGGAAATAATCGCCATATTTATGGAATGATACTGTCATAACCCTATCAGTTGTATAAAAAGCTTCTTCAACACCATCCCCATGATGAATATCAATATCAATATATAATACACGTTCATGTACTTTCAACATTTCCAAGATGCCAAGTACACAATCATTTACATAACAAAAACCAGAGGCTTCACTTTTTTTCGCGTGATGTAAACCACCTGACCAGTTAATTACAATATCGGATACTTTTTTATTTAAACGTGCAGCACCTCCTATTGAACCACTTGTGTACATTTTACAATACTCATATAAACCATCAAATACTGGACAATCTTCGCCCACATTGAACCGTTGTAGTTGTTGTAAGTATTCGTGCATGTTATCTGGGGTTGTCATTCTTAAAAAATTCACATAATCGTCACTATGAAAATTTAACAAGTCTTTTTGTGTTACCATGCGTGGCATGAAACACTCTAGTTTTGGATATAAACGATATGTTACAATTAATTTATGCGCCATACGTACACGATGTGGTTTCATTGGATGCCCATATCCATAATGATAGTTCCCTATTTCGTCGTCGTAAAAATACGCTACTTTTTTCTTTGTCGACATCGTTTAAATTGTAACAATATGCGTGTGTGTATACAATGTATCCCAACATTCGCTTGTTCCCACAGGCTGTTCATGTGTAACCTTGTAGGCGCGCGACGTGTATAATAATCTAGTACTAAACTACTATTATTCTTAAAATTTGCAGGCAGGAGTATTGATAATAAAACATTTTTTTATTAAATAAAATTCAATAATAATAATAATAATAATAATAATAATTTAATAATAATAATAATAATAATAATATATATATATGATGGACGTGTGAGTTGATTGAATGAATATTATTAAAAAAAATAAATAATAATAATAATAAATAGTAATTATTAAAATTTTATCAAATAATAATAAATAATAAATAATAGCACAATAATAATAATAATAAATTTATTAAAAAAATTTAAATAATTATTATTTATCTCATTATGTCGCCTCATTCATTATTTTTTCACAATTATTATTATTGATATTATTTGCACTCTATATGCTTTGAACAATAACCTATTCTTAACTATACCAGTGGTATTCGTATCGTACCGTGTCAGAACCATCTCAAAATTTGTGGTACCTATCAAATGACCAAAAGCTGTACTTAACAGGGATTTAAGTACGAAATTGCACCAATTCTACTGTAGCATGGACACAGGCTTTCTATTCACAGCTTTGATCGATTCTTCTCACCCATGCTTACCCCCTCACTAGTGTTCACATATTTGTTTCACAGTGCGTAGAAAGCTAAATAAAATGTCAGAAATCATAATGCCAACAACGACAAATCTTCAATCCATTAGCACCACTGGAACCACTAAAAAAAAAATAAAAAAAAATAATATTAAAATAACCACACATGATGACGTCTTACCATTAGTAGTAGTAGTAGTAGTAGTAGTATTATAATATTAATATTATATTATTATTATTGTTGGTATACCACAAGCAGCTTCTTCGATCAATATTGTTGTTTGAGTGATGCCGCATTCGAACTTCGCTGGAGATGCCGGTGTATGAAACACGTAACGCCAACATTGAGAGTAGAGAGTGGGAAATTACAAGAACGGGACAACTATTAGGTGCTTACTCATACACATACACGCACATTCATACGCGCACGAGTTATAGTAATACATTGTAACACAATAAAAATATACGCTAGCGTGTGTGAAACTACAAATATGTTACGCATTCGCTACTCACTACGTACAATGCATAAAAGTAAAAAAATGAAATTAGTAAACCATCAACAACTTCAAAAATGTAAAACTTATAAATCTATGATTACTAGCCATACACCATCTTTCGCGATGAATGTATGCAATTATAGGCAGTTTGCAACAGCAAAACTAAATGCAAATAAAAATTCAGAAAGTATTGCTGGTAAGAAAAAGGCAACGCGAAATAATAATAAAAAAACTGACACAGTTGTAAAACAAGGAAATAAACGGAAAATACCAGCTTTTGTAGAAACATTTAACTTTCATAATCAAGAGTTTAAAGTTCAAGTGAATGAAATTGGTAAATTTGCTGATGCAAGTACATTTACAACGTACGGCAATACAAGTGTTTTAAGCTCTGTGGTATATGAAAGTCCACTAGCTTCCGAAACAATAAATGATGCAAATCACGATCCAACATTTATGCCATTAACTGTAGAATATCGTGAGAAAGAATTTGCTGGCGGAAGAATTCCAACAAGTTTCAATCGTAAAGAAGCTGGTATTAAGGAACACGATATATTAATTGGTAGAAAGTTAGATCGAGCTTTACGTCCAATGTTTCCCAAAGGTATATGCTCTGAAATTCAATTAATTTCAACATTGTATTCATATGATAGGAAAAATTTGCCCGATGTTGTCGGTTTAAATGGTTTATCCACAGCACTTAGTTTATCATCATTGCCATTTTCTGGCCCAATAGCTGCTGTACGCGTATGTAAACTTCCAAATGAGAATAATTTTATTATTATGCCATCAAAAGATGAAATTGCCAATAGTATTATGGATGTAGTTTATGTTGGTAATAAAAATAATTGCATCATGGTAGATGTGGAAGGTAAACAAGTTGCAGAAAATATTGTTGGAAACGCTTTTGCTGAAGCACACAAAGCAATACAGCCAATGATAGAATTTCAAGAAGGTTTAATATTAAAATATGGCAAAAGAAAAAATTTTTCGCTATTAGATGGAAATGTACCAAGTGCAAAAATTATTGAAGACGCATTGGAACTTGGATATAAAGAAGCAAAAAGTATATGGTCAAGTAAAGAAGTTGAAGAAAAATCTATACGTAGTAAGAAACAAGGATATTTTACAAATTGGTTAGTCAACAAGATGCAAGATAATAATACCGGCAGTAACAATAGTAATATTAGCAATGGCATGCTTCAAGCAGCTGCGCACTATGTACAAGAGAAAGCCGTCCGAGATTTAATATTGGAAGAAAATCACCGTGTTGATGGGCGAAAATTGGATACTCTTAGGCGTGTAAAGGGGGAGGCGGGTGTTGTACCTGTGGTGCATGGTTCTAGTTTTTTTATGCGTGGGGAAACACAAGCACTTTGTACTGTAACCCTGGGTGGCCTTGACGATAGACAACGAATAACAAACGATATCACCAATGGGACTTATGAAAAAGATTTTTTTCTTCATTATGATTTTCCGCCTTATTCTGTTAATGAAACTGGTCGTCTAGGTGGTGTAAATCGAAGAATGATTGGACATGGTGCACTAGCAGAAAAAGCATTACTGCCAGTATTGCCAGACAATAAAATATTGACAATAGAAAATGCAATAAAATTTTTGGAATTTAGGAACAAAACAGAAGCCGACAACGAACGTTTAAAGGCCGAAATAAACAATTTTAGAGCAGTAACAAAGAACCAAGAAAAGCAACGAAAGCAATTCAGAGACGCAAAAATACAGCAGGCCATGAAAGTGGAGGAGTCAAAACGAGTAAAGTTAATAGAAGAAATCAACAATATTAGTAATTCATTGTTCAATAAAGTTAAATCCATATTCGGTATTGTTGACGATAAGGAATCGAAAATAAACAAAATAAATGCAGTGCCATTAGATGAGATTGAAGAAGTTAAAAAAATACGAAGCAAGTATACTGCAATAGAAGAAGAAGCGGCCGTAGAAAGCGTTAAAAAAATGTCAGTCTTAAATACGAAAGCACACAGAGCAAAGATGACAATGTCTGAAGCAGAGTTTGATGCTATTCATTTTCCATATACCACCCGTGTAACATCTGAAGTAACTGCTTCCGATGGATCGTCGTCTATGGCAACGGTTAGTGGCGCGTCAATTGCTTTGGCTCATGCTGGTATCAAATTAAAAAATCCAGTTTTTGGAGTGTCAGTAGGCCTAGTTACTCCAATTGAGACGATGGAAGATCAAGACTGGTCGAACTTTCAACATAAAACTATGTTGGATATTCTTGGTTTTGAAGATCATTTCACCGATATGGATTTTAAAGTCGCTGGAACATCAGAAGGTGTAACTGCTATTCAATTGGATATGAAACGACAAGGTGTACCGCCGACGGTTTTGCAAAAAGCACTTAAATTAGCGAAAAGTGGGAGAGGTCTAATAAATAAAACAATGTTGAAGGACAGAAATCTGATCAAAAAAACTTCTTTTAATCCAAATCCTAATTCCGTAGCACGTGTAGGGGATGATGTTAAACGGAGGGCTTGTATCGATATTAGTAATGTCCTTGAAGCTGATTTATCATTAACTAAATTACAAACCTTGCGCAACATGGAAATATATGTAAAAAATAAAACAATTTTAAGGCTTGGTGAAGGTAACTATGAAATGTTACTTCGAGAGAAAGTGCGTAACAACTTTGATGACAGTGAAAAAATTTGCGATGTAAAATTATCTAGGGACAATGGAATTCTTGAAATCGTTGCTGTAAATCACGAAATTCTTATGGAAGGGTTAAAAGTCGTGGTTAATTATTGCAAACCATTGTCGATTGGTCAGCAGCTGGATGGTAAAATTGTTTACATGGGTGCTACCGGTGCACGTGTACAACTAGCTGGTGGTGTTAAAGAATTATGGTTACCTTATAATGAAATTAGTGGAGTAACAATGGATGTATTTGATGCTGAAAAATATATACAATATGAAACGCCAGTCATTGTTGAAGTAATACCCAACGATGATCCAACTGAGGGAATAGTTCATGATAGAGTAAAATTAATCGGTGCAAATGGGAAAAAAGTGTATAAATATGATAATAACTCAGTCGCCCAAATTAGCCACAAGTATATGAAGCGTAGGGAACAATTAGAAACTGGAAAAAACAATGCCACCAGCCATCACGGATCAAGATACGGTGGCCGAAATCTAAATATTTTGAAAACTGCACGAACAATGGTTGGTATTGACAGGAATGTTAATAATAGCGAGTTCGGGGTAGACAATACCAACGGCAACGCTGCTGGTTTGCAAAAAAATGGACGTGGTGGCGATAATCATAATTATGATAACAAATTAGACAACTCAAAATTAGGCGAGTTTGGTTTTGAGAATGTTTCTAATCGTAATTATAATGAATTTAACGGTACTTCTAAATTTGGTAGTCTCTCTCGAGGTAACAGTAAAGAGAACGATAATCAAAGTGGGGGGGCATCAACGGTTGATAATGGCAAGCATACGGATAGTAATATTTTAGAAATTGCACGATCGATGGTTGACGGTAACATGAATGGCAAAGTTGGTTCCAAAAGTGTTTCTACATATAAGAAAAAAAAGAAGCCTGTAAATAAAGAGCGTACTCCAACTGTCTATGAAAAATACAGTAGAGTAGTTAGTGCGACACTCAATGAACTGAATGCCCACCATGGTGAGAATGTGCAATATAGGCCTAGAAGTGGAACGACGCGTGGAACGACGCGTGGAACGACGCGTGGCCTAAAAAAAACCCTCAAGGGTGAGAGGACAAAACGAAGAAGGAAAGTGCCACGAAAGAAGACGCCTTACAAAGGGGAGAAAAAGCCAACTTTTGTTAAAAAACTTTGAAAGCAGAAACGAGCGGACAAAGGAATAAAAGCCAAGTAAGAGATGCGATGGAAGCCAGACGCCTAGATTACACCTTCCAGATTATCAAGTAAATAATGTACGCGAATTGTATTTTACCACAACTTTTTTCATAGTGTTTGAGGTGTTTTATTAATATTATCTTCTAGATGAAGTATATTTTTATAGATTCTTCTTTATCATAATAAGTCTATGTAATAATAATAATTTCAATAATAATATAATATTATATACTATATATATACAAAACCGTATTCATTCTTCTCCTATTATATTATGTTATATTATATTATACTATCTGATATCATTAAAAAAAAATAAATAAAAATCATTTCAGCGCAGAGAAACCTTAATTAATCACTCAATCAACCACAAAAAAAAATAATATATAAATGTAGTTTTAATGCATTAATAATCACAATAAACACACCATAATAATAAAAATTTAAAACGTATTATTATTAATTATTAGGCAATTCAAAAAAAAAAAAAAAAAAAAAAAAAAATGTGAGATACTACACTTACACTACACCTGTTCGTTGATTATGTAGATGATGTTGACGATCCAGAATGTCATATGCAATAATACATACGTATATATGACACTTTGTGATACTATTTACTTCATTCATCATCATCATGAAAAGTACAATATTGTTTATTGTAATATCAACATTGACGATATGCAATACATATTCAAGTCCTATCGCTGTGTCGGCGAGTAACGGCGCTGCGAATAAAGGTGGTGCAACTGTCTTTGTTTCTGATATATTGCAAGGGGATGTTGATACTAATGATAATGCATTTCGCTTTTATGCAAACTCATCGACAACAACTCCACCGCCATCAGATTCGAATAATACTGATCCATGCATAGCGAATCATAATACGTGCGAGGAAGTTAAAAAGAACTGCCAACTTGGTAACGGGGATACTTTTTTAATAAACTATTATTATATACACTATTGTGTCTTTGGAAATATTCCAGCAATATCATATATTGTTATTTGCTTATGGTTGCTATTGGTTTTGGTCATGCTTTCCACAACCGCTGATAATTATTTTGTCATTCAACTGGAAACATTAAGTGCAAAATTGAAGTTATCGCCAAGTACTGCGGGCATTACATTATTAGCGTTAGGCAATTCTGCGCCTGATACATTTACTGATATTGCATCTGTTGAAGGTGGTAGCTACCCGTTAGCATTGTGTGAGCTTCTTGGTGCATCGATGTTTTTAACGACTATAGTATTTGCAGCTGTAATTTTAGTATCGACAAAAAAGAGGGTGAAAGAACTAGAAGATAACGAGGGAGCCAATTCTTTCAATGGAGATGATAATATTGAATATGAAATATGCCAAGTTGATAAATCCTCCTTTTTACGCGATGTATTAGTATTTTTTGGTGCTTTAGTGTTGATACTATTTTACACTATTACGGATAAAAAATTTACAATGGCCGAATCACTTTCTGTCATATCTATTTACATCATGTATGTGTTTGGTGTTGTGTTGACAACGTCATCATGGTTTAAAAAGAATTGTTTAAAAAAGAAGGGGAAAAAATATCATGATATTATGAGCAATGTTGCAAATATTAATGACATTGATAATGGTAGAAACAATAAATTGAATGAACATATATTAGTGCCATCCTTGTTAGAAGAAGAAGAAGCACGTTTACGTGTTAAATCATATGATGAAGATGAAGATGGGGATGATTTTGAAGATGATTTTGGTGAGCAAGAAGTAACTGATGAAATCGTTGGTTTGGACTGGGATAGAGAGGCATCTCTTATGGATAAGATAATATTTATATTTGAATATCCATTTGTTTTATTACGTTGGTTATCTATACCAAATGGAGATAAAAATTGGGATTGGAGAAGGCGTTATTTAGCTTCCGTTGCGCCTATGGGTGCAGTGTGCATAGTCTTCTTAGATTTTTCAAGTAATTGGACGGGTGGCACTCCGTATTATGGTTTCACATATCCCTTAAGCTCAGAAAATTCATTGCCAATGATCCTCGTTTTTATTATTGTAGCATTGATTACTGGTGTAATAATATTTTTTTGTACGAATAATGAAGTATTACCGAGTTGGTATATGTTTTTAGTTTCAATCGCATTCTTATCCACCGTTGCTTGGTTGGATTTAATAGGGAATGAAGTTGTTGCTTTGCTGCAAGTATTGGGGCATATTACTGGTATAACAAATACTGCTATGGGTGTTAATATATTAGGTATTACCGTGTTAGCATGGGCTAATTCAATTGGTGATTTTGTTGCCGATACGGCAGTTGCTAAAGCTGGATCTCCTCGTATGGGTATTTCAAGTGTATTTGGTTCCCCGTTGCTAACAGCTTGTTTGGGATTAGGATTAGCAACAGTAATTGCAGAGTCAACAAAAAAAAATCATGCTATTGATACAAACATTCAGAGTACAATTAATCATGTACGTGTGTCATTTGGGTTTTTAGCATTTAGTTTATTCTCATCATTAGTTGTTGTCAGTTATAATAAATGGACTGTACCACGCAACTACGCGTATTATTTGATTATATTATACTTAGCATTTATGGGGGTAAAAATTTATTCATTCTTGTAAGAAATAGCGAAGAGAAACAATGATATCATTACGAATGTGAAGTGATTTGGTTTGGGTAGATTACATTTTTTAATTGTGATATTTGTTGTTGGTAAAAGTGTAAAAATAAATATTTAACTTACTCGTTAAAAAAATCTTTAAAGTTTTTGAGATGAAAAAAATATACGTATAAAGTCGTACTTTGGGTACATATATAATATATATAATATATATATACCCAAAGTTAGATAATAGTTAGTATGTATATAAATATCATTTACAGGGGTATAAAATTTTATTTAACTTAATGAGTAAGAGCATATTAAATATATATATCACATGTACACTATTGATAAAAAAATATATTACCCGAACGACCACGGTACTTCGTACTTGCTGCTTGATACCTACGAAGTACATACTTGTTGCTGCCGAGTGCAAAGCGATTTCAGATAAATTAATCCTCATCTGAATCTAAGTCATCCAATGGATTATCGCCCCGTTTTTTCATTACACGAAAAAATTCTTCAAAATCTATTTTACCATCATTATTTCTATCTGCTTCATCAATCATTTCCATCATTTCATCATCTGATAACCCTTCGTTTAACTCTGTTACTACGCGTTTTAAATTCCTAAAGGTGATATAATCTGAGCCTTCATCTGTGAATAGACGGAAAACTTTCATGACCTCTTCTTTTGAATCACGGTTGGCCATTCGACTTGTCATCATGTCAACAAACTCATCAAATTCTATTGAACCATTTTCATCTTTATCGACGTCTGCAACCATTTTACGTATTTCAGCTTTTTTAACTTGAAAACCAAGCGCTCTCATAGCTGCTTTTAATTCTTTCACTTCGATTGAACCACTGCCATCTGTATCAAATAAATTGAATGCTTCCCTAACTTCTTCTAATTGCTCGCCATCGAGTCCAAATTTTGGTTTACGTGACATACTTATCTTATGCTTGTGTGTGTATATATCTATATGTACGTATACGCGTGTATGTATATCGAAAACGTGTTTCAGTCAATAAAAGGTTAATATATATGTGTGTAGCAGTAACTAAACCAACGTTTTAATGCTAATAAACAACACTAACAGCGCTAACCAACTCAATCCGAATATTATATATGTATATATTAAATCTATACAGACGCCGTTGTTTTATATATATACGAGGAATCTCACGATGTCTTTTCCAACTCGGGTCGTTGCAACTAACATACTACACGAGGAGCAAGTACACTTTATATTATTTTTATTATTATTATTTATCATTCATTATTATTATTATTTATATTAATTATTATATTTTTATTATTATTTATTATTGCTATTATTATATTATTATTGTTATTATTATTATTTATATATTAGTGCATTATATACTCATTTATTATTTATTTTTTTTTCATTTTATTTAATTATATAATATTTTATTATTGCTATTATGATGAAATTATTTCAAATTTTAATATAGTTAATTTTTTGCAACGTCTATTTTTTGGTTATAGTTAATGTAGTTAAATGAATTCCTAGTATACATGTTGATACTTGTTATTATTTATATTATAGACTTCATATTAATATTATCCGTAGCGGCTATTTTTAAAATAAAATTTTCTCGTAGTTGTCTTATTAGACTTATTGGACTTCAACAGATCTTAAAATAATAAATAATAATACATACAGTATACTATTACTACTATTTTAAATAAAAATTATTAAAAAAATGTGCAAATGACTTTTCTGTATAAATAATTATAATAATAAAAAAATAAGAAGAAGAAGTTAAAGTAAGTAGTAAAATAATAAAAAAAAAATTACTATATTAACACGTATAATAATACATGTACAGTAAATAAAAGTGCTGCAATTACAATAATAATTTCAATAATAAATATAATAAAAAATATAATAATAATATAATAATAATAATAATTATTATTATAATTATACAGCTATAATAAATAAATAATTTAAATTAATATATATAATATAATAATAACCAATAATAATAATTAATAATAAAATAAAATAATAATAATGTGTGCTATTAATAATAAAAAAAAAAAAAATAATAATATAATAATAATAATATAAATAATAGTGCAATAATAATAGAAAAATAATAAAATGCACAAATAATGTGCGTGCAAATAAATAAAATATATCCCATCTTTATTATTCCTCTCCTCTCACCTTTTAGAGTAGAAAGAGGTTGCGAAGAACTTTACTTAATAGATGGCCCAAGGCAATGCGCTTGTAAATATATGAGAATTGGTCGCTGAGAATGTCAGGAATAGTTTGTGAAGGCTGCAACGATAATAACAGCAGCGACGCGACGTTTAAAGCATTGAAAAAATGTTATTTATCACAAACGTCGTTGAAAGTTGTATTTGACTTGCTATTTTCAATGGAAGATGTAATGTGGAAAGCAGTTGATGGTCAAATAAATATCTTGGAAAATATTGTTAATTCAAGGATAGCGGTAAAATATCCTGTTGCTTTTACGTACAAAAAGAAATTTTTGACGAAGTACTTTAATTATTTGATGAGGGAAGGTTGTCAAATGTCCGATATATTAGCTGAAACGTCAACTAAAGTTGTTGCACTATCCAATAGTCAGGATAGTAAAACGTCATTTAAAACGTACATATTTGACAATGTAATTAATGTAAACAATACAAAGGATGATGAAGTCGTAATATCTTTAAGTCAATGTACAGATCTTGGAAATGGTATGACAACAGGGTATAAAATATGGCCGTGTTCATATGGCTTAACAAAGTTTTTATTAAAATCGCCAATACCAACAGGTACTAATAGAAATAGCAATCTTAACCCATCTAGCAAATTTATTAAAGATAAAAAAATTTTGGAAATTGGTTGTGGTACAGGTTTCATTGGTATTGGATTATGTAACCTGCCATTAAAGAATCAACCTCATAAATTGGTACTGTCCGATTTTTCTGCATCTGTGCTAAGTAATATGATCGATAACGTTATTGCAAATAATTTTAGCGTTAGTTCACGTGATTTTTATGCGGGTAGTGTTTACAATTATTTTACAAAAATCAATGGTAGTGAAGAACAAGGGGAACCTGGGGAACAACGGGGAGAAATATCTCAAGTTATTGTTGAACCATTGATTTTTGATGTTCGTCAATCCTATACATCAGAAAATGATTTAAAACAAATTTCTACATATTTCGATACTATTATTGCATCAGATATGATATATGATGTTGATTTATGTTTAGAATTAATGCGTGTTTTCAATACTGTACTGTCATTTGATCCAAGTTTTGTTATATTATTAGCTATGGAAAACAGAAGTTCTAATGCACATATTACATTTAATGAATGTTTAGACAAGTATCATTTAGATGTAATTGAAGTTATGAATAATGAAATAAAATCAGATAATATTTATTTTGGTAATAATCTGGGTGTTATATCATTGTGTCAACTTGTAAAAGTATAAAAAAAAAAATTATTTTATATTTTTTTTGCAACAATTTACAACAACAGCAACAGTTTTTATACACTACTAGCGTCTGTTTATTATTATAATAATAATACCAGTAAATATTTTTGTTTTCCAATAACATATATTCTAAATCGATTATATATATTATATTTTTATAAAATATGTGAATCTTTATATTTATATTATTTACATTTTTACATCTCGATATGTTGCTCCAATATTACATTTGCTATTGCCCTATCTTCCTCGTGTGATATAGATACGTGCGACGAACATATATTTAACTCTTTACAGACTTCTGCTGCCTTGCCTTCAACTTTCAAAAGTGGACGTTTTTTATGGTTCCCATTATCTACATCATCCATATTACTATTTTTTGTAACAAATATCTCTGGGAATAAAAGCCTTGGAGTTGATACAGCCTTTTGCATTGCCTCTTTCACTGCCCAACGTGAAGCCAAGTAATTATATTTATTTACATTATCTATTTTATTATTTTTAAATATTTCAATTTCTTTTTCATGGTATGCTTTAGATAAAAATCGATCCCCGTATTTCTCATGTATGCGTTTGATTCTTGATATACTGACAATATCAATTCCTATTCCATAAATTTGCTTAATCTTTGTTGTCGCCATGCTTCTGTACGTATATACAAAGTATGTGTTAATGAACAATGAAATCCTGTGGTTGACTCTCGCGTTGTGTGGTGTGTATTGACAAAGCAGTGTAAGTGTGTACGTGTATATAATATAATAATAATATAATAATAATAATAAACACCACGTTTATTAAATTTAGCATGACACAGGGGGCTAAAAAGTCAACGGGATTACAAAGGCGGAGCCCCTCCTAACCCTACTGTATAACCCGATGATAGTTTATAAGTACCTCGGGAGTTACTCGACGACCAAAAAATGCCATTAAATTTGTGAAATTGAATGAATAAAAAATTACTACTAATAATATAAAATTAATGTGCATATTTTAAACTTTGACTTTATCACTTTTGAAGATGCTCCTGCACTCTTTAAAAAATCCTTTAAACATTGCGGACTGCGGATTGCCGTGCCAAACGCGTACTCAAAATCACCTAAGTCACCTATATTGATACCTTTCTTTGTGGATATAAGATGTCTTAAGTTTCTTAATGCCATTGATACCTGCGACAAATCTGAAAACACATTGTCGATGTAATTTTTTAGGTCAAAACAAAACAAATTTGCCTTTGAAAGGCCAATGTGTAGCGCCTTGGCAAAGTCCAAGACTCCACAACCTAATTCAATTATTGTGAATAAACTTTCAGGATATCCTGACAATCGTAATATATATTTCAACGTGCTTAAAACTATTTTTAAGCTTTCCAAGTCTAAGGTGCCGCAGTGGCCATCGCCGGGGGTATGCGATAGCTTCTCCCAAAGCGGAGACCAGCCCGGCACATGTTTAAATATGAGGTCTAAGATTTCGAACATTTCAGCATTAATCTGATCCAACACAGATTCTACTATTGAGAGTTGTCGTTTGTAGTCATTATGCATCTTGAACCACTTAAACATATAGAGGCTCCTGCCACGTAAGTTGCTTTGGTATTTTATTTTTTTACGCCTTCCAAATAAAGTTTTTCTTTTGTTGAAGGCGACCGCTGTTGCTCGTTTTCGTTTTTTATTCAACTCCAAATAGTAATTGCTCAATAAGCCCCTTTCAACGCGCTGCGTTGTTTGCGGTGTCACTCCATCTATATCTTCACTTTGATTACCTTCTACAACAAGAACATTAGGTGTGGAAGGAGCACTAGGACCGTTTGGCGGCGCTTTCTCATATGTTTTGTCCTTTTTTTTTGCCTTCGAATATTTTCGCATTTGATCCAACCGCTTTATACGCTGTCCCATCAAGTTGCATATTTTTTTCTGATATGGACAGCGTGTCCCTGATCTTTGGACATCCTTGAAAATTTTATTACGGTTTTGCGCTGACATTTTGGGCATGTTTTGTTGAAAAATTGATTTGTATATTTTTCTATAAGCTAGTTGCACCTCTAATGGCTTAATACTTCTATCAACATTTTTCAAACAATATAATTCATGCGATGCAACCGTATTGAAACTGTTGGAGCTGTAGCCACACTTATAATCACAAATAAACTCTCCATTAATCTCACTTCCTACCGTGACCTTCCCCCTTATAAGGGCTTGTTCACCATCACTAAGCAGTGCAAACATGCCCAGGCCCCAGGCGGATATATATATGTATATATGTTGTTATGTATTGCCTACAGGCGCGCATTACATAATTCATGTGCCATGGCTTTAGTTTATTAAAATTTTTAATGTGAACGTGTATGTCTTGGTATTGTTTCGCGTTGTGAGAGGTTTTACGTGTCTACCTTTGTGTTGGTTGAGGGAGGCAAGTTAAAAGATACGCACATTAATTTTATATTATTAGTAGTAATTTTTTATTCATTCAATTTCACAAATTTAATGGCATTTTTTGGTCGTCGAGTAACTCCCGAGGTACTTATAAACTATCATCGGGTTATACAGTAGGGTTAGGAGGGGCTCCGCCTTTGTAATCCCGTTGACTTTTTAGCCCCCTGTGTCATGCTAAATTTAATAAACGTGGTGAAATATAATATAATAATATAATAATAATAATAATAATAATATACTGCTAATTATCATCATCATCATTATTATTATTATTGTTATTTTATTACACGTAGTTATAATATTGTATAGTATATAGTAGTGTAACTTTTAAACCTAAACGAAGATCATAATAATAATATAGTGCAATAAATAATATAGGTGTATTATTAGGTAAAATAGTAGTTTTATATGATTGTTGTAAATATTACTATTATTTATGTATGTATGTAGCTCATGTACATGCAGATGTTTCAAATATGAAGAAAAAAGAATACTGAGGCTACATCTGAAGAGACGATGGCTGATGTAACGACATTTAGGAAAAAAGTATACGCGTATGTGAAGACAATACCTGCTGGTTATGTTTCAACGTATGGTGACATTGCGAAAGAGTTAGGGACGTGTGCGCGTGCAATAGGTGGGGCAATGAAAAATAACCCATTTGCTCCAGAGGTACCATGACATCGAGTCATTGCTGCAGATAGAAAACTTGGTGGGTTTGGTGGTCAGTGGGGTAAAGACATGCCCAAGGTAAAAAGAAAACGTTCCATGTTGGTTAAAGAAGGTGTTTCATTTGATAAATTGGGAAGGGTAGAGAAACATTGTATGTATAATAATATGACTAAAAAAAGGAAAATAATTCTTGGGAAAAAAAACAATAATAGTGATCCCATTACAACCAACAACAACAAATTACTTGAAAAGGAAATATTACTATTAGTAATAAAACGTGGTACTAGTAAAACATGTTGACCTAGTGAAGTAGCGCGAAAAGTTTATCCAAAAAATTGGAGAAATTATATGGGAGAAACACGAAATGCTGCTCGATCACTTGTTGCAAAGGGTAAAATTGATGTATTGAAAAAAGGAAAAGTATTACTTCCAAAAGAAGCATATCGAGGTCCAATAAGATTGCGTTTACGCCAACAGTTGTAAATATGAAAAAAATAGATGTTTTGTGAAAAATATACTTATCAATAGATCTCAATGACAGCAATATTAATATAAAAGTAAAAGGAAAGAAAATTGTCCGTACAGTATTATATTCTTGAGAGAGAGAGCGAGAGGGGTGTTTTTGTAATATAGTTGTGAATCTGAAGTCTGCACGGAAAAAATATATGGTACGTCGTATATATTAATTATTATATATTAAATACTCGTAATAAAATAATTAAATAATATAATAATAAATTTAAATTTATTTATATTTTTATATATATATATATTATAGTACATATATTTTTTATAACTTTGAAATTATGTATGAGATATGGGTAGATACAGCAGAATTAGCGAAAGTGTGTCGGCGTTGTTCCCCTTATATGTCCTTATTTATATACAAGCGTTACGTTCCCGCTTCTTTCGTCAATTATTACGTTTTGATTGCATTCATTGTGACGGACAATCGATGTCCATTTTGGATTTTGAACAATAATACCATCGCCACCATTGTTGTTGTTGTTGCTACCGCTACTATCATATTTTAATTGATTATTAAAAAAAGTGGTTGATCCATTTGGAAATGTATCACATGAATATATAATCATTCCTTCCAATGTTATATATGCCGCATCGATTGTTTTATCACTTGCTAATTTTCCAATATACGTGCTTTTTTCGTTTGATTCAACATGTATAGAGTTAACCTCCCAATTATTGCTGCCTGTATTGACCATTGTGCCAACAACTTCGTCTCCTACTTGGACTTCTATTCGTTTGCCACAATGAGCCCTACCAGAACCAGATACTAAATAACTTACTAAATTCCATTTTGCCCAATTTGTGGGTGAAAGAATACATCCAGATTTACCATAGGATAAAACTGGTTGTAAAATTAAACTTGCATTACCTTTATGCCCAGCACCATCTTCCAAGCCATTAAAGATGTATACAGAAGATAGCCCAAGTGGGCCTTTTGATTTTGGAACTTCTGGTACCTTCCATGTTGAGTTAAAAAACGTAAATAAATTATTATTACTGGATGTTGTTTCAGCGTATGCTACCCAGTCTGAATAATACCCAAGGCTCTTTACTTTATCTAGGTTGTGATCAACTTTTTTTTTACTTTGTTCAACAAGTTCATCGTGGTGTATAGGTGGATATGGGCATGGCTTGTTGACATACATTTCATTATTCTTTTCAGTTACACGTTCACTCCCATCACCTAAATCTTCTACCAAAAATGTATCACTATGAAAATGAATACATTCTTTATGGTAATAATAATTTCCATACATTCTTACATAATTTTTCAACTTCCTGTCATCATAAGTAGCCGCATTTGTATGCACATACAAAAATGGCAGCAAATACAACAATAAGATATGATTTATTTTCATCAGAATTTATTTTCCTTTTGCTAATTTAAAAAATGAAATATACAAAAAAAATATTAGTAGTGTTATAATTACTCTTCGTTAAATTTATATTTGTAATACACTATATTACTTCTTTATTCCTTGTAGTGTATCTAATATAATAATAATGTATATGCACTATTGTTTGTTGTCCAAGTGGAGTCGTATGCAAAGCAGTATTGTGATAATTCATGGAAACACGGTTGGTCCTAGAATGCGAAAGAAGGACAAATCAAGGAGAACTCGGTGAACATCTATTTTTATCTCTTACTACCATTCAATAGACTCATATAGTAATATAAAATATATAAAAAAATAGTGTTGTCAAAAAAAAGTGAATGTTTTATTATATACTTGTATATTAAGGTATTACGACTGCACATCGCATTCGAATTTTGAGAATGCCAGAATGATTGAAACCACCTAATAGTATCATGAAGATAAATCTAAATCTACATGTACTACGTGGTACGTATACTCTTTTTTGTATAAAATGCAATAAAACGCATCATCATCACCACAGTAACAGCAGTTATAATTATAATTAATTATATACCAATGCTATTTTTTTACTAATTTACACGCACTATAAACAACAGAAAAAAAAATATAGGAGTTACTACATAGGCAAAAATTTTATTAAAAAATTATTTTATAACCAGGTATTATTATTGGGGGGGAAATAATAATAAATAATAATAATAATAAAAAATAATAATAATAATTTAATAATATTAATAATAGTGCAATAATAATTGAGATTATTATTATTATTTATAATAATATGCTTCTCTCTTCTTCTTCTTGATGATTTGTTCTTGTACCATATACCCACAAACAAACATTCATACACTCCGCGCATAGTTTTATAAAATCAAGGAAGAAGATTTCTTACAATTGCAGATACGTGTACGCTCTTTCTTTTTATTCAGCGTGAAATTGCAGCAGTCTTACGTATATTTTAATCGTATACATGGACCCATCTAGAAAAAAACATTTTTTACAACGTTGGGATAGACGGCAATTATTTGTTCGAGATAGAATACGTGAACACTTACATGATGTAGCAGTAGATGCTAGAATTGATTGGTTGCATCATCGTGATTTAAGTAATAGTTCGACATTAGATGGTACGTTATCTCCAAAACGTGTACCAATACATACTACAAATAATCCAGTTGACTATTTGTCTCCACGTAAAAAGAATGAAATATCACAACAACGGCAACGTTATGAACAACCATCTAGAGTTGCAGTAACAAAATTAATGTCCCCGTTTCCAAAAAGTGCTGCTGATGTTATTGAAGATTATTTACAAGGAAGTTTAAATGCAGTGAATCGTACAAATCCAGACATGGATTATCGTGTTATGGCAGATGACTCGACAAGCCGTTGGGAGGAAAATATCATTATGCCAGATACATTAAACACTGGCAGTGTTGATCCAAATAATTCTAGTATTGGTAGAAGTAACAACAATGATGGCGGTGCAACTTCACTTGATGATTCATTGGAAAAAATACGTGAATGTTTTAGTGAACGTACTATTCGTGAAATTGAACGTACAAAAAAGCGTATGCATAATATGGGTGATAAAAATAGAAGTCGGTATTTAAATCTAACAAAACGTTTTTTAGGTTTAGATGAAGATGAAGATTCAATGTCGGAATCAGGTTCGGATGATTATAATGAAAATGGGGATATAAATGATAATGAACAAATGTTAAATATTATTGGTACAAACAATGTATCTTCTAGATCAATGCAGTATTATGGTGAAACTGTTGATGAAGATGGGTTGGCTACATTGTATCGTGTCAATGAGCCAAATCATGGTTGGAATGATGTAGCAGCATCGAAAATTGGATACAATAAGAACAATATTAGTAATAGTAGCAATAACGGGTTGTCTATTGGGACATCCTATGCCTCCCCAGAACAACGAAAAATATTACGTAAACGTAAAAAAGTAAAATTTGGATACAGTAAAGGTGGTGGTGGTGGTATTGGTGATGATGCTCCTATTTTTATATCTCCAGATGAGGAGCGGCGGGTATTTTCGTTGTTAAATCCACGGCTAGGCACAAAAGGTAAAGTATGGACGGTAAGCACACCAATGGTATGGACACCAGAAACAACTATTACTATGAAAGGTGATGTTTTAAACCCAACTATTAATCAAGTAAATAATACAACAGGAAACGTTGAAAAACAACCAATTGGCAAGCCAGCGACTCAACTAAGTGAGCGATCTAGGTTTAAAGGAAGAGGGTTAAGCGCAACCAATAGTGTTACTGTTTCGCGTTCACCTATGGTGTCCCGTGCTATTAACAAATATGAACCGCCAGGCAAACATCGTTTTCGACATGCATTTCCAAATAATGAACAAGTTGAAAATACAATACAAGACTGGCATTCGTTTCGATCAAATCCCAATGATACGTTCGGTGCCACGGATTTAAATATTTCAAACATATTGCCATCTAAATGGGAAACTGATAGAAAAGCAAAGTCCATTATATACCATAAACGTAAATTGTATGGTAAAAAGATTCAAGAAGATGCAGAAAAAAGGTATGGAATGTTCAAGGGCCGATGGGGTAGTCAGTATTATCATGGACATCAAAATAGTAGTAGTAACACAATTGAGACCGATATTAATCAAAATACGCAACATAATAACAACAGCAGCGTATCCATTCATATTAATGGAAGTGCATCAACAAAGAAAACTAATAGGGGTAATAATAAAAGCAAGAATAAGTCAATAAAAGGGGGGAAAGCAACGAAGAAACGAACTAAAAAAAAAAATGTGCCACTGCAATTTTCATACAAATAACTGAAATATGAGTGTGTGCGTGTATTTATAAAAGCTTTTTTTAAAAAAAATCCTAGCTCTTAACAAAATACGAAGTATAATACTTTGTATTGCGTTATGATACACCGAGTACGTACAATTATAAAATATGTGCGATGATATTAATGAGCAAAGATACGATTTGTATAAATGTATTATGTATGTCATACTCGTATTAATTTGAGTAAGAGCATATTATATGTAATACTCGTACTGATATATACGAGCGTGTACATGATAAGTTTAAAATATACGAGTACTAAGTAAGTTAAACATATGTACAATACATATTTTATTTTTTATATTTTTTATATTTTTTTTTTTAATGTGTGCGTGCCATTTTGATTCTCTCTTGTACAAAAATAACTGTGTTTTATACCGCGCATAAAAAAAGAAAAAAACATAAATATTTTTCTTTTTTATTAAGCTTTTAAAACATTTAATGTTCTTTCCCAGGCTTCTTTAGCTATTGATTCATCAAACCATTCAGGATGCATTGACATTGCACCTGGTACTGTTGCTTCATAGTTATTATAATATGTAACACCTGAACGAACTTCATCAACAACTTCTTTTGCCAATGCTGTATGAATAGATGTTGCAGCACCATAGGCAGCACTTCTTTGTGCATGTGCAAACGGCCAACCATAAAATGCTCCTTTAATTGGGCCAGCGTTATCAAGCATGGTTGGGCCACCAATTCCAATTCCGCCAACAAGCCCAGGATTTAAACTCATTGCGATTGCACTCTTTCCTTTCCAACGTCGTTGTTGTTCTCTTGCTGTTAATGTGTTTAACGCTTTGCTTAAAATATAGCCAAAGAATGGATGGTATTTTCTTGTTTCTGGTGGTATTTGTGCTTTTAAGCCATCTTTTCCTGGTCCATTCCAAAATTCTATACCTGAACTTGTTAAATATAATACTCTACCAGGATTTTCCACTGTATTGGAAGAAAGAATATTTTCTTCCAATAATTGTGTTAATCGAAAATGCCCAAGATGATTTACTGCAAATTGTAATTCATGGCCTTGTTTCGAACGTTTTTTTATTAAACCTGGCATCATGATTCCTGCGTTATTAATAAGAAGATGCAATGGAAGTTGGAGTTCGTTAAACTCTTTGACAAATGATTCTACAGAATCTAAATCAGCAAGATCCATTTTTAATACAGTAGCTTTTCCTGATACAGTATCAGCATCAACAAAACTTTGTAACACTTTTTTTCCTTTTTCAACATTTCTTACTGCAAACACAACGTGGCAACCGTGTGCAAGAAGAACACGTGCAGTTTCTTTACCACATCCAGCTGATGCACCAGTTACAATAGCAACTTTTCCTTTTAGTGACTCTTTTCCTGGTGCATATTTCTCTGCAAGTGACATTGCAGACGCTTTAAATTTATCGAATCCCATCGAAGCAGCTATTTTAGGTAACCTTGGAATAAAAGATCTATCGCAATGTTCGTTTCCTCTGTAACACTCACTTACTAGATTTATTACTGCTCCCACACCAGCAAACCCACCATCTAAATCTAGTTGTATCATGATTCCCATGAAAACAACAAAACAAATTATATATGTAGTTTTAGCCATATTTCTTTTATATATATAGTACACGTTGTGTTTTTATGTCAATATATATAAATATAGATAGATATGAGAGATAACGTACCAACTCTCTTTGTATATCCTACTCGAATCTGTTTATGTTATGTTTATTATTATATATGTATTATATTGCCGATCAGATCTAAATCGGCCGTGAAGCGCGCCCCCAACCCCTCGAGAAAAAAAAAAAAAACAAAGTACAATTTGAGTATACTAAAAAATATACTTTTGATAGGGAAACGACTAAAAAAGTCGATCATTTTGTAAATATTATTTATTATTAATAAATTCATCAAAAAAGTGTTGAAGTGCTAAAATGATCGACTTTTTTAGTCGTTTCCCTATCAAAAGTATATTTTTTAGTATACTCAAATTGTACTCTTTTTTTTTTCTCGAGGGGTTGGGGGCGCGCTTCACGGCCGATTTAGATCTGATCGGCAATATATAATAATATAATAATATATAATTATTTCGAAATTATTATAATATTTTATTTATTATTACTACTATTATTATAATAACATGATGATTAAATTTTTATTTATTACTACTACGTAGTATGGTACAAATAAAAAAAACTGTTTTTTTATGTCCAACACACTACCACCAGGCATTAAGGAGCACCACACAGGAGAGAAGGACCTCCTCATCATCATATTATAATACCTACTAAAATGACTGGTGAGCTGGATTCTTTCTTTTATATTATTTATTTATTTGAGCGAGTTTCATTTACTAAATGTTCCTTTAATAAAACGCCTGAGTATAGAACTTTTTAAGTGCGTATACATATTTTTACATTGTTATCTCGTATAAATGTTTTCACGGAGAGGTGCCGAAGTGGTTTACTATGAAATAGCATCAACAATGATAATGACGGCCTAATTATATTATATTATAGATGATGCTATGGCTGCACACTATTGATTACTAATTTGTACCATTGCTTATTCTAATTCATCCCCCTTCCTATTTACAAAGTATTGTTCCGTCTTTCCAGACTGTGGAAACTACCCATGCTATTCTCACCGTAAACCTGAAGGAAATGGTATTTTGTAGACGAAATAACTTAAATAATGTACATACTATTTCATTAAAGTTTTTATGCAGTGTTCTCGGATAAATAAAAATCATTCTCCCTTTTATACCTTAATTAACCTTTTTGGCAGTTAAATTTTCGAATGTGTTTGATCCAAAAAAAAGTACGCATTACTATGGCACGAAATGGCAAGTAGAAATGTGCCAGGTTAAAATAACACTGCACATCATTGCAGCAAAAGCGTGGCAAACCCTTTTTTTAAAAAAAGAAAATATATTTAATTTTTTACAATGGCTAGCATACACATAGCACCGGTGAAAAAGGTCGCCTGGTTGCATCTGATAAAAGTAATAGTAATACGTTTTAGTAGTATCTCCATGGTCCCATCTTATATTTCAATTTATAGCATATATTAAAACCGCACATAATTGTAGTATGTGCACATTTTTTTTCTACTACTACATAATAATAATAATATTATTATTTATTATTATTTTTTATTTATCATTATTATTCTCGCTATTATTATTATATATACGAAGCATTATTATTATTAAATACATCAATACACATTTCCACTCCATCGGATGACCCTTTCGTTTGGGGCAAATAATATCAATTGCTGCACATACATAAATATATACATTGAAAAAGATTGATTATTAACTAATATTAACACAATTTAAAAACAACAAAAGTATAACAAGCGACACGATGATTGTTATTTGCATTGAAGGATCACATGGTTGTGGTAAAACAAAAATATGTAACGAATTTGACGCCGCTGATTTTTGGGTATTAGATGAAGGTTTTATGAATATGCCATCGTACTCTTTACATCCACAATCGTTGTTGATGGAGACAACATGGGTATGCTCTTGGTTCGCGCGATTGTTAAAGAAACAAGCAGAACTCAAAGCATCAGGTTGCCCTGATGATGAACAAATATTTTTTGCTGACCGTTCACCATTTAGTGCAGTCTTTTACAGCCGACGTGCCGGTCATTTGTTAACGCCACTTATCCAACAACAAATTGAAGAAGTACGTAATGCAGCTGGCATTGAAATTTATACAGTACATATGAGTGTTGAAAAAGAATTGTTGTGGTCCAGAATACAAGATCGTTTGACTCGCGAGCCAGAACGATGTAAATATGATGAAGACAAACGTGAATGGATGGAGAAAACTGTTCAATTTTACGATAACTTTAAATGGGATTTAGTAGTACAAAACAACCATATTACAATGCCAGAATTAATGAGAGAAATTTTGTGTTCGTTATCTGAAAAATCAAATCGCTTAAGAAATATTATGTTGGATGAAAATCGTCCAGGTCGCGATTATTTTCGCGAACGATTAGGCTCTGATGACATTATTACATCGTCTGATGATGATATGCTGGGAGGATCTTCGGAAGGTGAAAATGAAGAAAAAATTCCATCTGATAAACCAACCAAACTTCTTGGATTACGAGAAATAACAAATGATAATAATAATGACAATAATATGAAACCAGCATACAAAAGCATTGTTGATAGTAAAAGTTCAGTTAAATTGACTAATTTAAGTGAAGAAGATATTCTTAGACTGAATTCTCCATAAGAATAAATGCGATACGATCTGCAGGAAAAACAATATATATATGCATACCATAATGTAATATATATATTTACTTAAATGTATCAATGTTAAATCAGAAAGAAAAGGAAAATGTAATTATTATAAAAAATGTTCACACGGAAGTATTTTATATGTCTGATAGTAGATAAGGTTACACGTATCCCCCCACTAGAGATATTACAGTACTTGTTAGTAGATGTAATACAACTTAAGATATTATTTCCGGTATATATATATGCATACATATCACATAAAGTCTTAAGAGCTTAATATATTTAATTCTTACTCAATAAGTTAAATAAAAATTTATATACACGTATTATTTTTTTTTTACAGGGTATAAATTTTTACCGTATTAAATTATTTGAGTAAGTGCATAATATATATATATATATTATTAAATAAGTGCATTTAATATATATTTTTTTATAAGGGACGTAGAGTATATATATCTCTCAATTTTTACAAAAGTGTATGATATGATCCATTTATTGTTGAATATAATCACTAATTTTCCATTTGCCATCACCAGAATTATCACTCAAACCATGCAAAATGAATGGCATCATACTATTATCACTATGATGACTACGTGTCATTGGCAACCAAATATAAGTTGCATTGCCCACACTACCTTTGCCATCATGATTCCACCGGTCTGCAAAGAAAATATACAATGCAGTTGCAGTTCCATCATCATTGTTTTTTTTGTACGGCCACATAAATGTTGATTGTGAATTAAATGTTGTTTTTGAGTTTGATGGATTTCCAAGTATTTTCCATTGTGCGTTATCTAATGTAGGGCCTGGGGTGTATGATAAAATTGCTGCATTTGCATCCCAGCCTGATAAATGGCTGCCTAGCTGTGAAACGTAGCATATTACAATACACAAAGTTAGACGGGGGTTAATTTTAATTAAAAAAGAAGTTAGGGGGATACAGTCTACTTACCATATAATATCCATTACTTCGATCATCATTCCAAATAGTTTGTCCTTCACATTTTGGGCCTTTGCTAATAATACCATCGCTTGTTGTATTCAAATAATCATCCGTTAATAGAGAGATCCCAGCATATTCATTGTTTACAGAGCGAATTACATATGTTTTTCCGTTATTTGTGAAATCTTGAAATATAGTCATATCAAGTGATCTTTGACCATCCGGTTGATACCCATGTTGATAAATGTAATATCCATCAATAGTTGTGCTTGTTGCTACACCTAACATACCTAATTTAAAATGTGCTGTATCTAAATGAAAAATAAGTACGTATAATTTGGTATTAAAATTATAGACTAATTTTGGCCTTTCGATTCTGTAAACCTGCTTCGTTGCCTCGCTTTTTGGTATTGGTGTATTTATTGAAGAATTTTTGAATATCATATTCTCAAATTTAAAATTCATCAAGTCATATGATGAGTATAAATTGATACCTTGACTTAACCAACATTGTTCATTTGGAAAATTTACATCTGGACATTCTAAAAAAAGTTTCTCGCTGCTACCAACAATATAATATTTATTCTTGTCTTGCCCGGGATGATCTGAAGGAAGTAGTATGCCAAGACCATGAAAGTGTACAGGTTTATTTAACTCGTCATGAAAGATAGTGCCAGATATTATTGTTGCGTTGTTAACTTTACTATTACCACCAGCAGCACCACTACTATGTATGCACAATACTTGAAAGATACTCAGAAGCACCAAGGGTGATAAAATGGAATTTGACCGCATGTTTATGGCGGTAGTATCTACTGTTGTTAATTATAATATTTGTTTTAATACGTACCTAATTGATAAAGTGCGTGTGTGTCGTTCAAGAGATTATTGAATAATGTTTTTTACAAAAGATTTTATTATTATAATAATAATAATACCTGTATAATAATAATAATAATAATAATATACCGTAAATTAAAAAAATAATAATAATAATAATAATAATATTTTAATACATACACCACAGATGATATTAATAATAATACCTGGTATAATAATAATAAAAAAAAAATAATAATAGTGCAATAATAATAATAATAATAATAATATATTATAATCATCAGGCAGGTAGAGCTATAATAATAATATAGCCCAGCTCATAAAATACAAAATTCAAAAACTAATAATAAAATAATAATAATAATAATAATAATAAATAATAATAATATATAATAATTTCAATAATAAATAATAAATCAATAAAAAAAAATGAATCAATAATAATAATAAACATATTTTTTAGCAAGAAAATTGGCATTTTTATTTAATTTAAATTTAATAATAAATTCTATATTATTATATTTCCTTTTATTGCAAATTATAATAATTTGAAATAATATAATAATAATATTATTATTTTAATTATTAATAGTAGACAGTAGTATTATCTCCACCACACATCATCATCATAAAATAAATATATTTACAATACAATTTTAAAATTATTAATAATAATTTAATATAATAATAAATTATATACTATACAACACTATACAAATTTATTGCATGAAATTATATAATGCAAAACAGAAAGTGGATCGCAGGACACGTGGTAGTATAAAGATATTACTTTCCGTGCACAAATTCATACATGCATACATAAAAATATATAGAGTGTGTGTGTGTGCAACTTTATCATGTATACAAATAATAATAGGTACCAAAACCATGTTATGAATAACAATCGGACAGGTCCATCTACTGTTAAAACTATGAATAATAATACCATGAATAGTCCGTACAATAATAATAGTGGTGGGAATAACAATATGCGTAGTCCAACTAGTACCTTGATGAACCGTAATGTAAGGTCTATGCTACCGCCTGTAAACGTTCGCCATGGGCTGTTGCGAAAGATTGTTACACAAGATATGAATAGTACAAACCCAAACGACAAATTAAAAACACTGAATAAATTGCGTTCACTTATTAAACGAAATCATGACGTGAACGGAGAATTGTGGGACGTTTTGCCCCATATATTACACTGGTATTTTGGTGGAGGTGGAGGGAAAAGCATATATGACCAAATTGATGATCAAGTAATACCAAAACGTAGAAGGGAAAAGAATGATACGAGCAGAATGGATAGTAAATTTTTTCCACTACCATTACCAGTTGAACTATCATTATTATCCATGAAAGGAAAACATGGTGTGCAAGTCGAAGGAAGTTTATTTTTTGAATTATTTTGTAATGAAACTCTTGCGTTTCATAAAAGTAAACGAAAATTATGGTTCTCAATTAAAAATTTACCAGATGCTGTAGTGCGATCTATTGAGGAAAAAATAGGTAACATGGGTATGAACATGATTCGCAATGGGAGTGGTAATGGTATTGATGATGATCCAGACCTTCCCATATTGATTCATACATACGTTGATATTTTGCAACAAACACCTGACGATACCATTGATCTTTATAATAGTAGGAATGGTAATAATGGCCTTAATAATGCTAGAAATTACAATAACAACACTAACAACACAATGATGAATGGTGGTGGTATCAATAGTATGAGTGGTGGACGTGTGTTACGCAATATAAAACGCATACAATTACCATTGGAAGAATATTACATTTTAACGTTTTTACTAAGTATTGTAAGCAGTAAAGGCAACGGCAATGGTAGTGAAAGGAGAACAATCAGCTCACCATCATCGTATAGCGCTTTGTTTAGCAGCAATAGTAGAGGTGCCGGGAATGCTCAACGTAACAAGTTAAAAAAGAAAATGTACAGCTGCTTGTTAAAATATGGCGTAGTTGAATACAGACAACTTGAACCGTACGTTGAATTGTTGTACCAATGTTTCAGACGATTTTTGCCTTTATCAAATGAAGATCAATATTTCAATTCTATTAGTGCATTTGGTGAAGATTTTTTCATTGATCATGTCATTCTATGTTGGCTATGGCCAATATCAAAAAAGAAAGATCACCCATTTAAATTTACGAAAAAATTAGGTGTATCAATTACATGTCTCATAACGTACATCATTAATCGAGATTATGAACAATTAATTATGGAGGGAAATTCTAGGACATTTGAGATAATACGTATCCATATCTATAATATGTTGCTAACCATCTTTGGTAATGATGGTATCAACGGATCGGCACCTGATGAATTTTCAATGAGCATTGATATTTGGTTGCTAGTATTGATGCCATGGTTGGCAAAAGAATCGCACGACTTTGAAGGTAGGAATTTAGGTGTCAGCAATATTATTGATACTGCATCTCAAGATGTCTTGAATCCGTTAGCGTCGAATCTACGCAAAAAAGGATATGGTAGTAATACGATGAGTAGCCCGAACACTGAAGGGGGCGGGGCTTCACAAGTTGGGGGTAAAGGTCGTGCAGATATGAACAACGCGGAGAGGCATGAAAAAAAGCACCATGGAAAACATGATGCACCAAAAACAAGTTGCCATGATGACGCTGCGCCATATGCATTTGATGAAAATAAGTGGATACCATACATACTTGTTAATTATTCGTTTTATTCTGTTTTATTTGAAAAGTTTGTCAGCAATATCTTAAGCATGGATTTTATGAGTAAAAATAACTCACATTTGGAATTGGTTGAACGTGTTTTGTATGTATTTACTCCACAATTACGGAATGTTTTGCATAAATGTTCGGTATTTCTTCATTACGATGAATGTTATTTTGACAGCAGCTCGTTAGATGAAAATGTACTTTTTGCTTGTAAAAAATATTCAGAACATTTATTGAATCCAACATCAGTAATCCCTAATTTTAACGTAAACAATCATCGTATGGTTGGGGGGGGTAATAGTACTAATAACGCAGCTGGTAAAATTAGCTCTTTGTTTTTGCAATACGAAAGAAATGGCAAAGGAGATGATATCGCGCGAAAGTTGCAAGAAGTTTCTGTAAGAGCTGGCCAATCAGGTTCACTTTACATGGATACTATAAAATTTTTAGAAAAAGAACATCAACCGTCCTGGAATGCTCTTGGTCAGTTAGATGACAAAGGTTTGCAGCAAGTGCGCGCTGGTACTAGAATAGCATCAAACATGCGTTGGGTGGAGAAAAATGGCATGTTTAAATGGAGATACGATGCGAATCTACAAGATTTTATTTTAATTGATCCATTAGATGAGCCATTGTATTCATATGAAATTCCATTTTTAACAAAGATATTGATATTATTAAGCAAGAAATTCAACAAATGGTTAAAGTATGATTTTAAAGGGAATGATTTAATTGACTACGGCCCGTTGAAAAATAATACAATTGATATGCCGCAAGGTGGCACGAATGGTGTTGGTATGGATAGTAATAATATTTCAACAAAGAAAAACAATAATACAAATCGAGATTTGCAAATGAATGATGAAAATGACCCAAGTCTCGGTAATACGGATGACAATGGTACATCGAGTGCATTGGCAACTACAAACGAGGAGATATATGTAAATCCATGGGACAATGCTTACCCTGAATTTTCGTTTTATCACACTGCACTATTTGGGGCTAGCTTTCTTGGCGTGAAGAAGACCCTTAGCTTTGGGAATGTGCAGGAAAGAATACGTAGATTAGAGCGAATGAACCATGATATTTTTATGATACCAAGTAAACCACCAAAAGCATTTATTAAAAGCAACAATGAGCAGAAAAGTAAGTCTAAGAAAACAAATAGTAATACAACTGATGAAACGAACAAAAAGAAGAAGAAAGGTAGAAAAAAGAAAGTAGACCCTCGAAACCTTAATAGATGTTGTGGGGCCCAACTCAAATTTCCAAGGTATAAATTTAGAATTGATTTACGTTTCCTTGGGGATTTTCGTTTGTACCTTGGGCTATTTACATTATACATGCTGTTGTTTAATTTTCTATTCCCTATGTATGGTTTTCTTTATGGAGAAGAAGATGGTTCGGATGTTAATGGTATGCCAAAACGACCACGTCAGAAGCAAATTGGTATGGAACAGAAAGATGCTATTAGAAGTGGATTATGAACGATCTAGTTGTTATTGTTAGAGAGTAGGTGTGGGTTACCTAATAATATAGTCTATCATATAACACTTAATAATTAATAATACATCATTTTATTATCTTCTATTTTGATTTATGTTATGCGCGTAATCTTTTATAAGTTATACTTTATACCGATTTTGGTAGTGTAAAGTTAAAAAGTATACCTAGTAATTTTTTACGATCAGATTAGTATAGTACAATCTAAATCGATAAATAACAACACACAGAGACAATATTTTATTTGTATCAATCTCTTTGTCGTCAACATACCATTTTTTATTATGCTCTTCACTGAAATGTCTACTACTATAATATAAATATAAATTCAACAAAAAAATAAATATATTTTATTAACTTCCTCGGCAGAATTCCATGGGAGTGCGTGATGAGGACATTTTTAACCGCGGGTGCGTTTTTTATACTGTTTTTCGTCAACGCGGTAACTATTGGTGGTACGACAGGAGATACTGATAAATTGTGGTTACGATACGAACCTGTGAAACCCTTTTTTACTGTAAATAAATACCAAAGTTATAAGAAATTTTTCTCTCACAATCTATACTGTGCAACTGGTGATAGAAATTCACCTCTATACTCAGCGTGCAAAGAGTTATCAAATGGTCTGTCACTTTTGTTTGAACAAAATGTTTCAATTAGCAGTAATAAGTTAGCATCTTCAATCTTAGTAGCTTCAGTTGATGAATATAGTTTGCTAAATATATCAACTCGGGTATCGGATAAGTCATTTACAATACAATATGACATAAATGATAATAAATTATATATCATTTCAGACACTGGTCGTGGCACATTGTATGGTGTCTTTCATTTTCTGAATTTATTACAGCGAAATGCTGCTGAATTACCAGGGAAAATTTCCAGCATAAACATAACAAAGGAACCAAAAAGTAAGGTCAGAATATGGCAACTATGGGACAACATGGATGGAACCGTTGAAAGAGGTTATGGAGGAAGATCTATTTTTCATTGGGAAGAATTACCAAATAAAGTCAGACCACGATATGATGATTACGCAAGGTACTTAGCAAGTGTTGGTATCAATTCTATATCATTATCAAATGTTAATTCATGTTATAAAATGAACCAACAATTGTTGAATTCAACAAATATAGAAAAAGCTGCTGTGTTAGGGAAAATATTTCAGCGATATGGAATTGCTACGTTTTTAGTACCGTGTTTCGACTCACCAATGTTGGTTGATAAATTAAATACATCCGATCCTTTTGATCCCCACGTTGTTAGCTGGTGGAAGAGTATTGTATTAAAGCTTCGACTTGCTTTTCGCCCAGTGGGTAACAAAAATCAAAATGGTGGATTTATTGGATTTTTATTTAAAGCTGATAGTGAAGGTATGCCAGGTAAGTATTAAGGTTCCTGTTCTATTCCCCTGACCAATTTCAGTCATTCCTCTAACGCATTGCTCCTCATATATGCTATACTTCGCAGGCCCCCAAACCTACAATTGTACAGAGCCTGAAGGAAGTTCCATGCTAGCTAATGCAGTAAAAGACATTGGTGGCATTATCATTTGGAGAGCATTTACACACCCAGGAAATTTAGGGCCTGTTACGATTGGGGACCAACCATTAATGCAATTTAAATATTTTATGGAATTAGATGGTCTTTGGGATGAAAATGTTATTCTACAAATAAAAAATGGCCCCATGGATTTTCAAACTCACGAGCCAGTGCATTCGTTATTTGGAAACTTGAAAAAAACGAAGGTTATGGTCGAATTAGGTGTTACACAAGAATACACGGGGCAAGCGTATCATTTATGCCATTTACCAGTGCAATGGGAGCATTATTTAATGTTCAATACTGGTTGTTCAAATATGTTGCTTGCAGATATTTTAACAACAGGTACAAATGGTTGGGGGTTTGCCGGCGTTAGTAATTTTGGCGAAAGCAATGAATGGACTGGTAATTTATTGTCATCATCAAATACATTTGGATATGGTAGAATGGCATGGGATCCCTACACAACAGCTGAAAACGTAACAATGGAATGGGTTGAGTTGACCTTCGGAGCGGGAAACAGTGATATTACCAACCCATTGTTTGATATGATGATGGAAAGTTGGTATATATATGAAAATTACACCTCGCCATTTGGATTAAGTGCTATTGATGATAATTGTGCTCATCGTAACCAATGCTATAAATTACCGAATGGTATGCTGGAGGATAAAGTTGACCATTATTGGTGGGCTGGTTGGCTGTGGCAAGGCATTGGTAAACCTCCCAATGCTGGGTATGGTGGTGGATTTAATTTATCGCGTGCAGATCGTAAGATTGGAAATAATCGTTCCTTAGAATATGGACAAACTTATTGTGGAAAAACTAAAGAAATGTTTGGTAACGTTGAAAAAACTCCATTACGACTTTTATTGACGTTTCACCATGTACCATATGACTACATGTTACCTGATGGGCGGTCGTTAATGGATAATATAAAGTTAGCATTTATATTGGGGCAAGAAAATGCTGAAAACAAAATATTGAATCGATGGAAAAAGCTTGAAAAATATTTTACAACAACAAGTATTGATCGAAGAAGATGGGAAAATGTATATAATATATTAAGTGTTGGCATTGGTCGAGATACAAGGAATTTTACAACGACAGCTTTAAATTATTTTCATGGTTGATTATTTTTTCTTATTTGTTGTAGTTTTATACGTGTCATACATCAGACTTGCAAATACTTTAAACTCTACTACTGCTAAAACAAACTGAATTGCATGTGCTGTAAAAGAGTCAGGATTCTGTTCTTCAACCAGTCGAAAGTCACTAAATATTTCACGCTTTGAATAACCACTTTTTTTCATATAATCTTCTAATTTTCCCTCAAACAATTTCAAAAATTTATGATATGTATCAGTCTGTTGTAAACTATATTCTCCACCCTCATCATATTCTTCAAATACAATACACTCGTCAACCATAAATTTTTCCATAGCAGAATTCCATTCTTTATCATTGCAATATTCCAGCAACTGCTCCACACGCTCCTCTGGTGTTGACGCTTTGCTACTCATGCCTCGCACTTGTTCGTATTCGTCTATAAATGTATCTACCGTTTCAACAAGGCGCTCGTGCCTCGCACTTGTTTGTAGTCGTCTATAAATGTATCTACCGTTTCAAGGCGCTGCCGGTAGTGTAGAAGTTTAACATTTTAATAATAATAAAAAAAAACTAAAAAATAATAATAATAAATAATTAATTATTTTTTATAATAATATTAATATATTAGTGTATTATTATATTATTATATTATTATTTAATATAATATTTATTTATATTATTATTATTTATTATTATTATTATTATTAATAATTATTAATTTTTTATTTTATTATTTATACTGGTAATTTTTATTATTATTATTATTGTTATTAAAAAAATTATATTTTTATTATACTATTCATATATATACCATGGCCATACATATATACTCTAACTCTGTATATATAATAATTGAAATAGTGAAAAACTTAATGGTATAATGTTTGTTTTTTTTTATCTGTGGTCTTTGAATTGAATTTTTCTTTACGACTCCCGTTTTTCTTTACGTAATTCTGCGCCGGTTTTTTTTTTAACCTTTTCATGGCGTTTCTTTTTCTTCTCCGTGTTCTGTGCGTCTTGCATGCCTTTTAACATTTTAAGGAAAGGGTTGTTTCCTGAACCGTCGTCAAATGGGCGTTTGACATTTGCTTCGTTAAGCAAATAGATTTTGGCTAATGGCGATTTCAGTAAATTCAATGGTTGCAAGATGGTTTGTATACACAATGGTGTAATAACTCCCCATTTGTAATGCACGAAACAAATAATGCAAAAATTCATAATTAAAGATGTCCTTTTCTTCTTAAATTCACTCAAGTCATACTCTTTGTTCGTTTTGAATGTTTCCTCTTTTCCGGTTTGTGGATTTTTTGCTTTTATAACTTTCTCTTCTTCATCCTTGTCCTTCTTCGCGTTAATTAAAAAATAAATGTATAAATTTAAAAGTATAATAATACAAGAAGTAAATGCAAATGCCAGCCTAACATATAAAAGGTGCTGTTCATTTTTATCATCAATATAATTTCTAGATAAATATGCTACCGTAAGCAAACATATTGGTTGTAACATGGAAGGCATTTCTGGTGCACTAGTATCGCCCATGGTTCTTGATGTATGAGTGTGTGTGCGCGCGCGCGTGTTATTTGCTCCCCTCGGTGTAAATAAATGTGCTGTGTTGAAACAAGAGTAATCAAATGATATATATATACATAGACGTATGTATTTACTTACCAAACACATGTATTATCAAAGAGCGCGTCGTGTAAAAATAGTAAAAAAAAAAAAGTAGTGGCACAGGCAGTGGTGGTGGATAATAATAAATCCATATTATATAAGACGACACTTCATAAAGTATTATAATTATTATTAGTAGTAGTAGTAATCTTGAAATTGAATGTTATATATATAGTCTTTCCACCATTGGTACTGTAATAATTTGTTGTCTGGAAAATGTACTTTAAAATATATCGCAATTTCACGTTGATTGTAATGTATTATAATATATACATCGCAGTATTTCACACGGATATTTTAATGTTAATGAGTATAATTTAGTACAATTTAATTGTAATACTATATCTATTGTAAAATTTAGATAAATGACTATTAACTCAATAATGCTCGAAATGAATTAAAATTCGCACGAAACAACAATATTATATATTTTTTTTTGTGGTCCTCGTCCAATATTATATTATTACGCGTTTAATGATATCACTCTCTACAACAAAAAGTGTTGTGTACGCGACAACGTTCCCTTTCATAAGAGCTTTGACATTTCAATGCATAACCCTACACGTGAATCGTTTTATACATATTCAATTATTAACAACAACCGTTTGTATTTATTAGAATATTAGTATTCGAGTTGAAGTAACTATATAGTAGTATATATATATATATATATATAATTATTTCAGCCGCAACAAGTTTTATACTGGTATAATAATTAGCAATATGGCTTTAGTATTACAAACAAATGAGGAGGAAAATGAGCAAGAAAATAATTACATGATCAAAGATTCGTTATTTGGCGGTGATGGTTATTCTGCAAAAGAAGTATTTCAATCAAAAAGTCGTGCTACTGGTTATACGTATGATGATTTAATTATGTTACCTGGGCATATTAGTTTTGGTGTGGACGACGTGCATTTAGGTACAAAGTTGACGAAAAAAATCTTTTTATCCGTGCCATTTATTTCCTCGCCCATGGATACTGTAACAGAAAGCCAAATGGCAATCAACATGGCGTTGCAAGGGGCCATTGGTATCATTCATTACAATCAAAGCATTGAGGAACAAGCACGGGAAGTTAGGCGCGTGAAGCGGTATAAAAATGGATTTATTACGGATCCAATAGTTTTATCGCCAAACCATACAATAGCGGACGTTGATGATATACAAAAACAATATGGTTTCTGTGGCATACCAGTTACGGAAGATGGTACTTTGGGCAGTCGTTTAGTTGGGATTGTTAGTAACAGAGATATAGATTTTTTACAAGATCGATCTCGTCCATTAGTGCAAATTATGACTACTGATCTAGTAGTTGCGCAAGAACCATGTACTTTGGCAGAGGCAAATTTAATTTTACGTGAAAGTAAAAAAGGTAAATTGCCGATTGTAAATGATAAATTTGAACTGGTAGCATTAATATCAAGGAATGATTTGAAAAAAAATCGTGATTTTCCAAATGCATCAAAAGATAAAAACAAACAGTTACTAGTTGGTGCGGCTATTGGTACAAGACCAAATGATCGTGTACGACTGAAGGCATTAGTGGCTGAAGGTGTGGATGTTATCGTAATTGATTCATCACAAGGTGATAGCGTGTATCAATTAGACATGATTAAATGGATGAAAAAAGAATATCCAGAATTGCAAGTTACTGCAGGTAACGTTGTAACTTCATCCCAAGTGCGCCATTTAATCGAGGCTGGGGCAGATGCAATACGTGTTGGTATGGGTGTTGGTAGTATTTGTACAACGCAAGAAGTATGCGCTTGTGGTCGAGCACAAGCAAGTGCAGTTTATCACACGGCGAGAATGGCAGCTGCATATGGTGTTCCGATTTGGGCAGATGGTGGTATCTCAAGCAGTGGGCATATTGTAAAAGCTTTGTCATTAGGCGCTTCGATGACTATGTTTGGTTCTTTATTAGCAGGAACGGAGGAAGCACCTGGGCAATATTTTTTTCAAGATGGTGTGCGGTTAAAAAAATATCGTGGTATGGGTAGTATAGAAGCAATGACGAAAGGTTCTAGTAAACGTTACTTTGGGGAAGGCCAACGTGTCAAAGTTGCTCAAGGTGTTAGTGGTGCAGTAGTAGATAAAGGGTCTATACGCCGTTTTTTGCCATATTTAGTCCAGGGCGTTAAACACGGGTTTCAAGATTTAGGTGCAAAAAGTTTGAATGATTTACATAGAATGCGTGAACAAGGAACATTACGTTTTGAATTGAGAACAAGTGCGGCACAGCGAGAAGGTGGTGTCCATGATTTGCATAGTTACGAAAGACGATTGATGTAAAAGGCAAAATAATACACACATATACAGACACACAATCAGAGCGTTTTGGATATAAAATCGGTTGTATCAATCTAGATTAAGAGTAAGATACCATTTTATATATGTATATATATATATAATATTATATTAAAAAAAATAACTTTTGAAAACTTTAAAAAAGTTATTTATCATACCAAAGGTATTTTTTTATATACGATCGTACTCTAACTTTGGTATACGACGTAATAAATATCATATTCATATTAATGAAAATATAATCTTAAAATAATTTAATATTATAAAATATTTACGAATGACACACCCAGTAAGTTCACCTGATTACATTACAGGGTACAGGGTATATGTAATGTTACAGGTAGTAACTTTAATAATACAAGACGTTTCAGTATATTACATTGCAGTCGGAACTGGAAATCGCATTGCAACTGCTGCATAACTTTTTAACCAATTTTTTGGTGCGTTGGTCCCGTCTTGCTTTTGATTTAACCAATTTGAGATAACTCGTAAGTGTGCTCTACTCCATGCAATATCACGTAATAATTGGCCATCTTTAATTGCCTTTTTCCCAAGTAACATTGCTCTTCCAAAGCTAGTAAGGTAAGTTGTTGTTGCGGCCCTGCCCTCTGCAGTACCACATACACCCAACATCAACTTCAATGGAATGGATTTTGTTCTTCCCCTTACAATATCTTGAACCACTTTTAATTCCATGATTGTATTATCACCTTCAGCGGCACTAGTTGCATTCGGCAAAAACGATTCATCGCCTAACATTGCATCCAATTGCAAGCTTCGAGCTCCCATAGTTTTTCTGATCACACTTATGCAGTCAACACCAAAGCCTGTGCCAAGAAATTTACACATGCAACTGTTGTGATTTAGGGACGTTGTTTTGTTAGTGCATGTTAAAATTATATTTATTATATACGTATATGGAATAACTATTGTACTTACGTGGCCTCAATTAAATCATCAGTAAAACCAGATTGATCACGGATTGCATCTGCAACAGCCTCTCTTGTGTTGGCAATAAATGATTGTAGAATAGCCGTTGTTCGTCCATAATCACGGAATGTTTTGCGAATTAAGGAGCATTCTGACATCATTCTGCCTTTAGCTTTTCTACCTCTCCATAATTCACGCTGCTGTGTGTACGCAAAATTATGGCGAACACGAGACATTGCATGTGAAAGAGTTGCTTCTGATAATACAATACGTCCTGTTAATAATCTTGATAATAATAAATCTAATGTGCGTTTGCAATTTTTTGGGAGGTTTGCTTCGTATTTGCCAGTGGAAGGATTAACGTTTCCAAATCTTGACAAAATAGCAGATGCGGGAATACGAAATTGGTTGAATTTAATAGTAGCATTGTCAAGTCCCAACATAGTTGTTTTTTTTTTATTTGTATGTATTGTAACTTCATCAATTGGAACAATAATATCATGTTGTGCCCGTGTTGCAATTTGTGCCCAAAATAAATGTGGGCCATAGCTGGTTCCACCAACAAATAACTCTGCTAATATAACAGCACGTTCGGCGTAACATCCTTGACTAATCCAATTTTTTGTAGAGGATTCGGTCGGAGAATGTATAACAAATGTTTTCGTTTCATTGTCATATGTTGCTGTTGTCTCCACACCTGCACCGGATAAAACACCAGCACCTTTTTCCGTGAACGCAAAACAACCAAGTTCACCATTCTTTTGAGAATCAAATAGTTCTTGGCGTTGATCATCACTTCCCATAGCAACAATGGAACCGCAGTACAAGTTGTATTGAACAGTAAAGCGCGTCCATAACGCCCCGTTCGATCCTTGCATACCAGGTGAACAACGCAGGAGAGTTTCTGGTGAGTTAACAAGTGTAGAAAACTTCAAGTACTCTTTTCCTACAATATCACGCATTTGTTGAGCACATGCAGCTTCATTATGAAGCGTTTCGGCCGTTTCAAGCGCATCTACAATTGGTTGGCACTCGGGTGGCACAACTTCCTCCAAAGATTTCGTTTGCAGCAACGTCGATGTCTCATCATCAAACTGTCCACTATCAATGCTGGTTAGTTGGTAGAATTTATGTATGATGTATATAACCAACAGTGTCATAACTTGTGGGCACCACAGGCATATTTCAATAGATTCTAACATTGACATGGTTCCAACCATTTAGTGTCTGGTGTAAGTGTATTTTTGTTTATAGTGTATGCAAAATGATACAGTGGTATATATGTTAAATTCCGGAGATTTTGCTTGCTGCAGCTTGAAGGTGCTTGAGATGTACGGAGCAGAGTACCCCCACAACAATTCTTCTATTCGTCTAATCCTTTATCACTATATAACAACCACCATTGAAACTTCTATATCTTGCTATTACTATCAATGGCAATATTATTGAAAAATAGCACCGCTGACTATTACTTCAATTATTACAAAATTGTGGGTGTAGTATACTCGCAGTATAGTATTTGCATTATTATTATTATTATTTACGAGAGGCGTAATTTGCACATTTATAGTGATATAATAATATATTATAATTATTGTAAAAAAGTTGCTCAAAATTACTACAAAAAAAAAATAATAAGTATTCCTTGTAAAGGAGTAGGATTAGTAGTGGATTTCAAAACCATGTTTATTTTAAGTACTAATTTAGTATACTAATTTATGCATATTTGATAGAGAGGTATTGGATATTACAAAAAATCCAAAAATAGCCAATAATTTTTTTGATGAATATACGAAGAATATCCGTGTTTTTTATACCTCTCTATCAAATATGCATAAATTAATATACTAAATTAGTACTTAAAATAAACGTCGTTTTGAAATCCACTACTAATCCTACTCCTTTACAAGGTATTATATAATAATTTGTTCATTTGGCCTTTAAAATAATAATAAAAAAATAATAATAATTTCAATAATAATAAATATAAAATAGTTTTTTGATGCGAAATTCAATAAAGTTCATTTTGATTTACGGGTTACCAGGTAAGTAGCACCAATATTGCGTAGGAACAATGCTGTATTGTTGCATCGGATGTTGGACGATGCATGGACGGTTATTTTTATATTTTAATTTGTATAGTACCTGGTAGTTAATTATTATTATTATATTTTAATTGTAATTTCCTATATAATAATAAATTATTTATTACATTATTATTATATTTTTTTTTTTTTTTTTCTTTCTTCTTGGTTGTTGTTATTGTTGTAGTAGTAATTTTTTTACTCACAACGCATTTTTAGTAACTTCGGTGAACATGATGATCGGATTGTTTTAGTATAACTGTTCAGTATATAACATATATACATATAGTCATACGCATGAACGCGTATACGGAAACTTTCATCCCTTTGCCGTATTTGTATAGCAACCTAACCCACACACACACACAAAATCAATAAAACGATGACGACAAAAGAAAAATGGTTGGAGAAAAAAGGTGCATACCCAGAAAGTAACGCAAGGGACGCAACGATTATGGCACAAGTAAAAACAAATAGTGGGGCTGTAGAGGAACGTGCTATTATGGTACATAAATCATTGCGTGGTGCTGCTGGTGCAAGAACAGCTGGTGGAAATCCTCCTAAACCATTTGTACGTATAGATCCAAACGAAGAGATTGATAATGATATTTTAAGGCAGTACGAGTTTAATCAGTTGCTTGGTCGTGGTGCGTATGGCGTCGTATGGAAAGTTCGTAGTAAAGCAACCAGAAAACATTTGGCATTCAAAAAACTCTTTCACTGTTGGAGAAACCAGTCAGATGCTCAGCGTACTTACAGAGAAGTATTATATCTACATGCATTTGGCAAACATGATAATTCTGTCATACTAAAGGAAATCAACGCAGACAAAAGTAATGATCATTTATATTGCGTTTTTGAATATATGCAAACCGATTTATTTTTACTAGCACAAGCTCAAGTATTAGAGGAAAATCATAAACAATATGTTGCGTATCAAATCATGAAATTTTTGAAATACATACATAGTGCGGAAGTTGTTCATAGAGATTTAAAACCAAGTAATATATTCATTAATGAAAATTGCCATGTACGTGTCGGTGACTTTGGTATGATGCGTTCAGTTGATGGATTAGGGAAAACAGATGATGTAACCAGACAGATTATGACAGATTACGTAGGGACACGTTGGTATCGGGCGCCAGAAATGATTTTAGGAGCACAGAAATATTCTAAACCCGTTGACATGTGGTCTTTAGGATTAGTAATAGCAGAATTAGTACTAGGAAAAGCAGCTGCCCCAGGTAACAGTGCATTGGATCAATTATCAAAAATCTTGCGTATAACAGGTCGTCCAACAGTTGAAGATATCGAATCAATAAATAGCCCATTTGCCAAAACAATGATTATGGATGTTAAACAACCAGAACCAATGTCGTTGTCCGAAATGTTTCCAAAAGCAAGTGCAGAAGCATTAGATTTATTGCGTTTATTGTTGCAATTTAATCCCAAGCGCCGCTTAACTGTGGAAAAGGCATTGCGTCACCCATATGTAGTAGATTTTCACAACCCTGATGATGAACCAGTATTTCCTGGTGGTGCATTACAATTACCATGTGAAGACAATGTTAAATTTAAATCGATTTACTATAAAAGTCGGTTATTTGATGATTTAAAAGCGTATCACAAACAAAAACTTACACGAGAGTGGGTGATGACACCAAATTTCATGACTGATTGAATGTTGATTGCATTTTGTTCATAGTCTATGCGTAAAATTCGATGCCATCCGTATCACATTGCAAAAAAGTATTTTTGTATTACATTACCATACGGCAATGCATGCTCAGCTTGTAAATAAATTGTTCGTACTTTACAAATAATTAGATTGAAAGGGGCTAGAAGTTGAAAGTTTGAAATATGTCCCAGTATATGCAATGTACATAGAAAATTCAAATGCGCAAAAAAACATACAATTATAGCTTAATCCCTGAATTCTAGGTTCTATAATAATAACATCGGGGCCCTTGATGGCTAAGCTAAGCACCTAGCTAATTGTCTCTTTTTTATTATTATCTCATCATCATCATGTGCTCATCAGCACAGCAACTAGTAAAAAACACGTCCCTCATAGTTTTAAGTGCAATAATAATTGAAATTATTCTAAGAATAGTTATTAATATTTATATAATACAGTGAAATAATAATAGCACAATAATAATACCTAATAAATTAAAATATAATAATAAAGGTTAAGGTTTTATTCTATAATTAAGAAGATTAAGATTATAAAAGATACCATAATAAATCAGCAATGTGCCAATTATAATAATAATAATTGTTTTGTTTGTTGTGTAGTGCACTCCTGGCACTCTCTATTATTAGTAGTAGTAGTTGTTGTTGTTGAATATAGTGGTATTTAGCTGCTTATATAAGCTGTGGTATATTAAAATGCATACGCACACGTAATAACAAGTTTATACAACAACGTAGAGTTCCGAAGACATATTGAAACACTAAAAGTAGGTTAAAATTAAATGCTGCCGTTATACATTTTTTTCTCGTCGACTATTAAACGAATTCAAAGATTAAATACCAAGTACTGCATATATATATATATATATATATATACGCACAAACGGTGTTAAGGAAATTTTGAAACGAAAATGACTTCACTGGTGATATCGCCCTTGGTGGCGAAGAAAAAAACTACCACTAGAGACACTGACAACGAAAGTGGTAATGGCAACGTGATAGACTTTATAACCTTCGTTGGGAAGCCTAATTTACTGGAGTATTCTTTCTCTTTTCTCCATGGTTTTGAAGTTGCAAGGTTGCAAACGCTTTCGAAGCAACTTGGTCAACGAAGTAGAGCAGAATATTTATGGAGAGACCTGTATCAAAATGAGTTTGGAAAGTTTCACCACGCTTTCAGAGGACATGCTATGCTATCAAGGTATGATAAATATCGACGCGCCTTTCTCAGTTTTAACTTAAGGCAGTGCAAATATTACAACACATCGAGTGGTCGTTTAAGGAATGATCCACTAGCGCGACAAGGTAGCAACGGGTGCATTGTTACAACAATTCCAAATGGTGTATTTTGTATCGTTGGTGGTTGGACAAACAGAGGTCTATCGGTTGGTCTCAGTGTATTAAGAGAAATGCCAATTAAAACAACTACTACTACTAGCAATGGTGAGAACCATACCCATGAAGAATCAATTTACTCATGGCTTGATTATTCTATTGAAAATAGGCAAAGGGAGAATGCTACATATGGACATTCAATCACACATATACCTCCTGGAGTTATCCACCCGACTAAAGAAGGGATGGTAATGTTCGGCGGTGTAACAATGGGTGGGTATAGAGGTGAAATCAGCTCCTTAACAGCTATAATTATTCACCCATCAAAACTTTCTGAATCCGAACATCAATGTAGTTTTTCTTGGCATCCAGTTACGCGGAATGGGACCCAAAACGGGGCTATTGCCAGATCATACCACACATGCAATTTTATATCATCTAATGACATGGCTAGAGATGATATTCATCAAAACCATGTTAACAAAGTATATATTTTTGGAGGTTTTGATGGTAATGGCGCTATAGCCGACTTTCAAACTGCAAAGTTAGAGTTACACTCGAGGACAAATGAAATTGCAGTCCCAACCTTTGATAACGTACAACCAGGTGGAGAACCCCCATGCGCTCGATTTGGCCATACATGTACATATGTAAAAGGAAAACTGTACATAGCTGGTGGCTCTACAGGATCTTCAAATTATAAAGGACGGCGCGATGGTGAGGAGCTCCAAGGTGATCTTTACTGTCTGGATTTGAAAAGTAACAGCTTAATATGGTCTAAAGTGAATTTTTTAGTCAACAATAGTCGTTTTGAAGGATTATGTCGTTGCCATAGTGCAATTGAGTTAAACGGAAATATTTTATTTAGTTTCGGTGGTGGGCCAGGAAACGTTACCAATCATCTTAATCTACTTTATCTTGATAAACTTGAAATGGTCACCGTTAACTATTCAGATGATTTTAAATCTCCATGTGCACGGCAAAATCAAAGTGTCGCGAAATTGGCTTGTGGCACTCGTATGGTAGTTTTTGGTGGTGCATTGGCATTGCAATATGGGAGTGAGGAACTTGGAGATACATGGATATTAGATTTTGATGGCGATGAAACAAATTTAAATGCAATTAATGAATGTGACGATGATGAACATGAATTGCATGGCGAGGGGGGCAATAACAACAACAATAATTTTTTATTCGGGGGTCAAGAAATGGACATGAGGCAGCTAATTGCTCTAGCCAGAAGGCAGGAATTTCTGCGCAGATTACAAGAGGAAGGATACGGCGTGGAAGAAGATGATGATGAAGAAGAAGATGAAGATGGTAGACAAGTAGGAAATCAATGTCAACAACAATAGAAAATATACCACACTTTTACGTATATAATTTCGATAATATACATAAGTTAACTTACCAAAAGAATTGTACAATTTATAGAAGACGAACAAGATACGAACAATTTAAAAATGTAATAATTAGTTTTATTCAATCATTTTGGTTATTTTGAGTTGTGTCATTAACGCTAGATTCATTTTGGTTATTTGTTGTATCATTAACGCTAGATTCATTTTGGTTATTTGTTGTGTCATTAACACTAGATTCTTGTGTTTCACTCTCTCTCTCTGGTCCGCTAGCAAACCAAGACGTAATAAACGCTTTTTTTGACCTAAAATCCGTTGCAAAAAAGAGGTCTTTTTAAAAGATAAACCAACAAGATTATTTTCTAACTCATCAATTTCACTTTGTAAAATTAATTTGTGTTTTTGTGCATATTTTGTTTTTATGTTTGTGAATGTCTGTAATAAAAAGTTTTCCAAATTCATTGCCTCGTTCGTATTTTTTCGGATGCTGGCATCTAATTCTGGGCAGGAAACACTCCAATTTAAAAAGTCTGAAAGATTTACAGATTCTATATTTGATACAAAGTTCATGTATATTTTAAATTTCAAAAAAAATAATTTTATTCCATTAATTTGGTAAAATTGTTACATTTTTTGTCGATTCCCTATCAAGTTGTTAAAATTTAGTATACTAATATTGTACTTATTTATTTATTTTTGTAAAATCGGAGGGGGGTGTGATTCTCGATTTTCCTTTGATCGACAATAACGAAATGGGAGTACGTTGCATTATAGGATATTCAGTCAGCTCAACCACTGTTGATCATCCTCCTTTGCCACGGCATTCGTATCCCCTACGACGACTTTATACCTACCAAACGTCCCGAGGAACAATAGGCGCTACAATTGGTCTGTTGGCCCTGACATTGTAGAGCTTCAAGAGCTATGGCAGCCAAGAAGGAGAGCAGTCTCTTACAGGCGCCTTTGATAAAGAGTGAAAGTGAGGTTATGGAACTAGCAACAGGGTTGAGGCGAACAAGTAAGGAGGAGCCATGCTGGTTAAACAGGTTGTATATGCTGGGGTTTGTCTACCCTGTCTTAGCAAAATATGGAATGTTGAAACACGATCGGAAGACGTGTGTTTTCTCAATGCTACCGTGCATCTTGAGCCTTTACTTGCTGATTCGTATTATTGCTCCTGAACTTCTTTCAAACGACAACGCGAACGCTCCTACCGTTTTTAAAGTTTGGGCCGCGGTTGCGAATTCGCTTCTTTTATTGCTACAACTATCTCTATCGTACACGCGAAAGCCGTTTTCAGATGCAATACTTGGTGATGTAAATAGGTTATACATTAATACAGTTGCAAAAAGAGGCCTCGCATTAAGTTTCCTCGGTGGTCTAATTCATGTTGTGTGTTACCAGTTCATGTTTGGGTCCATGGTTAAAAGTACAGGTACAGCAATTTTAAAATTGACTCTAGACATGTTTCATCACATACTCTTATATTGTCTATTGGCCCTCGTAGTGATTCGCTCCCTCTTCTTGGCGCGTACAAGTTTTGCGCAGGTAAAAGTTCCATTGATAGAACAAATGAGAGGGACAGAAGTAGAGGGTCTACAAATAAAATTGTTGGAGATTAATAAGTTAGTAATGAAAGCATCGGTAAGTTACTTGCAAGTGCCATTGAGTTTGTTTTTCGGCTTTGGGATGCTACGCTTGATAAATAAAGGAATCATATTTTACAAGAATCTTACTGTATATAACATGGTGGAAGTATTAAGAATTTCAATCATTATTGTTAGTCCATTGTGGGTATTGACTCGTGTGGAAAAATTTTATTTATTGACGCTACGCGACATTTTGCATCGAAACGCTGTCATGCCTCTAACACCACAAACAAATTTGTTAGCGAAGTACGACACAATCGCACCACGGGCAAGTATATTTGGAATTTACATCACAAGAGGACGGGTAGCATCCATCATGGTAACATTACTTGGTTCTATTTTGCCAAAAATTGCAATGTATTTGTATAATAACTTGGGGAATCTGGCAAATGGAAGAGGCGAAAATCGCACAGCAGCTGTTCCTTATTATAGCATTATGTGAGAGTATATGATTAGATCCATAAAAAAATTATTAAAAGACACAAATTTACCGATGGAGACATATTAAAAATTCGCAATGCTAACGAAGCGTTGACTCGTGAGATTAATTATATATCAATACTGTAATATACGTATTATTTTCTCATATCATATCATACTCATTAATTTAAATACAATCTCGTAAAATTTTATACTCGTATCTACCATATGGTGTTTTTTACAATATCTCTCCACAATCAAGTATATAAATTTTTGATAATGGTACATCATCTTCATCTGTATCAACTTCAGTTGCAACTCGTTTTACAATTTCAATACCTTCGATAACATTACCAAATACAACATTTTCATTATCTAAATGTGGAGTTGGAACAGTGGTAATAAAAAATTGCGATGAGTTTGTGTTTGGGCCATTGTTAGCTGATGATACAATTCCTTCAGAATCATGCTTTAAATCAAAATTTTCGTCATTATAATCTCCACCATAAACACTTTCGCCACCATATCCATCTCCAAGCGTGATATCACCTCCTTGGACAAACGAATTTTTTACAATACGATGAAACGATGATCCATTTAATGTCAATGGTTTATTTGATAGTTCTCCAATTCTATCATTGTTCCCTGTGCATAGCGAATAAAAATTATAAGAAGTAATTGGTGTGACGTCTGTATTTAATTTTATTTTAACTTTACCCCAAATGTCATTTTCACTGGTACCCAAGGTTAAATACACAATTTTCACTGTACCTTTAAAATCACTTGGTGGTAAAAAAAAACTTTCATTCCTTATTTTGCTTTGATCCGGTCCATTGTTATATATGGATTCAAGTTCACCACCCATTTTGGTTTTAATTATTTGTAGCAAATTTATAAATTGTAACCTCAGGCCACTATTATCAACTCCACTGTTTTGTATCGCAAGGCTATTCCCAACACGCACCAACGCCGATGCAAATTCCCCAACAGCACATGAAATTTTGCTAATTTCATTCAAATCATCCTCATCTTCTGGGTATCCTACTATTTCAAATAAGTGATTTCTAATTGTATCGTCATCGAGATCAATTTCACACTCTTTTATGCTTGCTACAAATTCGCTTACCAACATTTTCTTACCTTTATGTTTTATAGCAAATTTTTTGTACAAAGTTGCTATAAAATTTGAGTATGAAAGAATACAGTCTTTTAACAATACTAATGATTTACCCTTTGGCATATCTTCACTTGTCCAAAGTTCTTTCAGTGGCTCAAATTTTAAATCAAGATTAACAATATCTTTTTCATCACTGTCAAGTGGTTCCATATTGTTGTTGTTGTTGCTACTATTATTATCATGCCCCCAATTTTGGATTTCTTTTATCGGCAAACCTTTGCTATCGTCCTGAGGATTTTGAACAGATGCACCACAGCCCATATTGTCGTTATTATTGGTTACCTTATTAGTCTATGTACCATATGTACTGCGGTATCAATATTGCAGAAGATCGCAATGTTCCAATACCTCGTTGATTTTGAATATATATTTTATTAATAATATAACGTATATTTATTATTATTATTATTATTATATTTTTTTACCAGGTAGTAGTAGAGCTTGTATGTGGCAATAATAATAATAATAAATAATAATAATAAATAATAATATATAATAAATAATAATAATAATAATTGAAATAATGTGCAAAAAATAATAATAATAATAATAATAAATTAGTGCAATATAAATAATAATATTATAATAATTCCTAATATAAATCCTTATTATTATACAGTATAAATAATAAATTAAAATAATAATAATAATAAAAAAAAAAAAATACAATAAGATATTATATTTATAAAGCTTTATATTACAATATGATACAGTATAAGTTCAATAAAGCTATTAATAATAAAGATAATAATAAAAGAAGGTGTGGTAGACTGAGATGATGCAAGCCGAGGCAAAAGATAAAAAAATAATATTAAATAAATTTTTAATAATAAAATGGCTTATTATTACAAAATTACTGTAATAATGCACCACTTTTGTTGTATAGTAATTAGTAATAAAAAAAATAATAATAATAATATAAAAAAAAAATATATTATATATTTATTATGATGATGGTATATTATTATTATTATTTATATTACCAACTACCCGCTCGTCAACAAAATAACAATGGATTGTCATCATCATTTATCTCTACTTTGTTGTTTTAATGGCAGTCTTACAATCGGTTTGTTGGCGAGTACTTATATAGATATTGATATATACCCACACACGACCTTGAGTGTGAGGAGAGTGGTACTGTGTGGCCCCCTTTTTGTTTTCTAGAGGGAAAATGTTACTATCATCAAGAACTAGGAAACTTATATTAAGTAATAATAATTATAAATTCGGTATTACTAAAGCAATTAGAAACGTATCAAGTACAACAGTAACACAACAAAATGCAAGTGATGCAAATGCAAACTGTAAGAAAAATACGGACAATACATATGATTATATTATAGTAGGAGCTGGTTCTGCTGGATGTGTAGTTGCAAATCGTTTATCTTCGAATCCAAACAATAAAGTAGCCATATTGGAAGCTGGTGGCAAAGATTGGTATCCCTGGATACATGTTCCAGTTGGATACTTATATTCACAAGGCAATAAATTTACCGATTGGTGTTTCCAAACTACACCACAGAAAGGATTAAATGGTCGGAGTATCATTTACCCAAGGGGCAAAGTTCTTGGTGGGTGCAGCTCTATCAATGGTATGATCTATATGCGTGGGCAAAGAAAAGATTATGATACATGGAAAGAACTAGGTAACAGTGGTTGGGGTTGGGAAAATGTAAAGCAATACTTTCAAAAGCCATTAGACTATTCAAATGATTTTTTTGATGAACATGAAAATAGTGAAATTAAAGATGAGTATCCACGGGGTGGTGAATGGAAAGTGCAAACACAACGTGTTAAGTGGAAAATACTTGATGATGTAGTAAAAAGTGCCAACGAAATTGGTATTAAAACCAGTAAACATTTTAATAATAGTAACGAGGAGGGTGTTGGATATTTTCAAGTTAATCAAAATGAAGGCTTTCGTTTGTCATGCGCTGGTGCTTTCCTGAATCCAGCGAAAGATCGAGCGAACCTAACTGTAATAACAAACGCACAGGCGAAACAAATTATTTTTGACGATGAAGATAGCAAAAATGTTGCTGGAATTGAATATTATGATAAAAATGGTACCGTGCAAACATTGTTCGCAAATAAAGAATGTGTTTTAACTGCTGGAGCCATAGGATCACCACATTTGTTGCAAGTATCTGGTGTTGGGCCGAAAGAATTGCTGGAGAAGAATGGCGTAAAAGTAAAACATGAATTGAATGGCGTTGGATATAATTTACAAGACCATTTACAGATACGAGGTATATATCGTTTAAAAGAGGGCACTGAGACGTTGAATCAAAAATATCATAGTCTCATTGGCAAATTAAAAATGGGTTTACAATATATCTTTAAACAAACAGGTCCACTTAGTATGGCACCAAGTCAATTAGGTGCATTCGTAAAATCATCAGAAGATGTTGACACACCAAATTTACAGTATCACTTTCAACCTTTAAGTTTAGATAAGTTTGGCGATCCTTTGCATAAATTTCCTGCAGTCACGCTGAGTGTATGTAACTTGCGACCTACAAGCCGTGGTTCGATTACTTTAGACGGGCCAGACATTCGTACAAATCCAATTATTGATCCAAATTATCTAAGTACACCAGAAGATCGTGAAATTGCTGCACAATCGATAGAATGGAATAGGAAAATTATGGGAACAAAAGCATACCTGAAGTATGAACCGTCTGAATTTTTGCCTGGCAACGATGTGCAGTCTAAGGAACAGTTAGCAGAAGCTGCTGGTAATATATCATTATCCATTTTTCACCCTGTCGGAACTTGTAAAATGGGTTTACAAGATGATCCAACTTCTGTTGTAGATGAGGGATTACGGGTGCACGGTTTAAAAGGTATACGCGTGGTAGATGCTAGCATTATGCCAACAATTGTAAGTGGGAATACAAATTCACCAACTATTATGATTGCCGAAAAAGGTGCAGATATGATAATGCAACATGACTGAAATGGATTTGTATAAAGTGTGTTATATATATATAATAATATAAATTCTTACACTCAACATTAATTATATGATACACAGAGAGTATATTTTGTAAATTGTACATTTAATTTTGTTGCGAGTCGACACGGCGCTGTAATCGATCTAAAAAGTCTGCAGTTTCACGTCTCATATCGTGCAACTCGCGTATTAATACTTGCGCAGCAGCTTCTTTTGCATTATTGCCATATCCTGCTAATGTTGCTAATTTGTCTTCCAGGTACACCAGCCGTTTATCCCTTGCACTTAGCATATCGCGCCAACTGACTGTTTGTTCCAGCGCTTCTTTTCGCAGAAAATCAACCTCTGCAGCTAAACTTTCTTTCTCCTGCTCTAATATTGACCACGCACGAGCCGATAAATCGTGCCGACGCTCGTACTCTCGAATCTTTTGTTTACATTTTAATACCTGGCGACTTTGTGCGGTAATAGAAGATTGAATTTGTGCTTTTGCACTTGCTGGACCGGCCGTTTTAATCTCCCTCAATGCAAATGATTCACGATCTCCCTTCGTGCCATGTATATTATTATTTTCTAAAGACGTTGGTGAAGAATTGGACATTAATTTTTTATGTGGTGTATGAAAAATAAAAAAACTAACAACAACAAAAGTAAGCGACAAAAAGCAACCTAACATAACTAATACACATTGAGCACATATTGAATAATCATGATGATCTTTTTTTGAAGACGTATAGAATGACGCAGACGTCGCTGGTGAAAACGTGTGCGACCTTCTTCGCCTTTGGCTAAGTTTATAATCCATCCAGTTTAACAAATATTTTATTAAAATATCACTGCTTTCTTCTTTTTTTTGTTGCACCCACTAAAATACAGACACCCAATACGATTCAGTAGGACTAACAAGCTTACTAGCTACTTCTATTTTTTTGTTGCACCCACTAAAATACAGACACCCAATACGATTCAGT